>Ga0164293_10000625_pt1 | contig 28642 bp, 32 predicted proteins | sample GEODES118metaG_FD_111487 | JGI IMG/M metagenome (GOLD analysis project Ga0164293, IMG submission 111487) | Eutrophic lake water microbial communities from Lake Mendota, Wisconsin, USA - GEODES118 metaG | ecosystem: Environmental > Aquatic > Freshwater > Lake | place: USA: Lake Mendota...
AACCGCTCGATGCCCTTGAGTGCTGGCTTCCAAGGATCGTCCAATTCGATCCGGCACAGCGGGCCATCGGGCTTGCCCTGCCGTGGGCAATCGTCCCGCGTGCGGAAAGGCGTCCGGATCGTGCCGATGAACACGACGCGCGCATCCGTGCGCTCGGGCAGTGGCGCCTCGATCTCGCCCGGACGCGTTGCGTCGTGGTGCTGCATCTCAGCCATCGACGCCGATCATGACGTCGCTTGCCTTGACGATGGCGGAAACCTCCATCCCCGGCTTGAGGCAAAGCTCCTCCGCGGATTCAGCCGTAATGGCGGCGGTCACGATCTGCCCGCCGACATCGATCTTCACATGCGTCGTCGTGACGCCAGGCTTGATCGAGACGATCTTGCCCTTCAGCTGGTTCCGAGCACTGATCTTCATGGATGGATCCTCACTGATCGAATGGCCACCGCTCGCGCGAAACGCGGGCGTCATTATACATGGCCTCGCCGTAACGGTCCTTGCCATATACCCGCAACAGGTTCTGGATGTCCTCTGACATCAGATGCGTCAGGAAGCGTTCGGCAAGTGGCGTCCCCGGCGTTGGATCCTTCAGCCAGAGCGTATGGTAGGGGTTCATCAGCACCTGTCCGCCCCGGAACAGAACCTTCAAACCCGGCAGTTCCTTGCGTTCCGCCACGAAGGTGGAGCTGTCGGTGAGGAAATAGGCCCCTTCCGTGCTGGCGCGTCTGAGGCTTGCGGTCATGAAGTCGCGGGTCGGGATCAGCCAGTCGCCCTTCGGCTCGAGGCCGGCGAGTTTCCAGATCTCCATCTCCTTCTGGTGCGTGCCCGAGTTGTCGGCACGCGTCACCTTTTTCGCCCTGGCCGCCTCAATCCGGCGAAAGGCGTCGATCGCATCCTTTGCATCCGCGATCTTCGCTGGGTCATTCGCAGGCCCCACGATCCAGAACTCGTTCGAGCCGATCAGTTGCCGCCCGGTCGCCCAGCCGTCCGACAGGGCGCGCCGTTCGGCCGGCGGCGCATGGGCCAGCACCATATCGACCTTGCGGTCCTTGAGCAGGTTCATGGCCTGGCCGGAACCGGCGCGGAACCAGATCACGGAGGCGTCATGTCGCCGCGCGAAGTCGGTGGAAATCGCTTCCAGGAGCCCGAGTTCCCCAGGGCTTCCGGTGGCGATCCGAAGCTGATTGGGGCCTGTGCCCCAGATGGCTGCTGGGCGAGGTTCCCCGGCGGGAGCAGGGGCCTGCGCCATGGTGCCTGACGACATCACAGCCGAAGACACGGCGAAAGCGACCATCAAGGTCAACGCGTGGCGTCGGTTCACCTCACACCCCCGGCTGCGAGGCATTGGGGAAGAAGAGCTGCTCGCCGTTGATCTTGTAGTCGGCGATCGACTTCTGGCCTTCGGGACCGACCAGCCAGTCGATGAAGGCCTGTCCATCAGCCTTCTTGACATGGGCGTGCTTTGCCGGATTGACGAGGATGACGCCATACTGGTTGAACAGTCGGCGGTCTCCTTCGACGACAATTTCCAGATCGCCACGGTTCTTGAAGTTGATCCAGGTGGCGCGGTCAGACAGCACATAGGCGTTCATCGCGCCCGATGTGTTCAGCGCCGCGCCCATGCCCTGGCCAATCTCGCGATACCACGGCCCCTTGGCCTGTTCGATCTCGACGCCGGCCACCTTCCACAGGTTGAGTTCAGCCGCATGGGTGCCGGACTTGTCGCCGCGCGAGACGAAAGGGGCAGCCTTGGCCTGGATGGCCTTCAGCGCGGCGGCGATGTCCTTCGAGCCCTTGATGCCGGCAGGATCGGACTTTGGCCCGATCAGCACGAAGTCATTGTACATCACAGGCTTGCGCTCGACGCCGAAGCCGTCCTCGACGAACTTCACCTCCTGAGCGCGGGCATGCACGAACACCACGTCCGCATCGCCGCGGCGGCCGGTGTCGAGCGCCTGGCCGGTGCCCTGGCTGACGACGCGGACCTCGATGCCGGTCTTTGCCTTGAAGGCTGGCAGCAGGTGGTTGAACAGGCCCGAATCCGTGGTCGATGTTGTCGAAGACACCGTGATGAAGCGCGTCTGGGCGGCAGGTGCCGTGGTCTGGGCAGGCGGCGGGGCTGTGAGCGTGGCCTGAGCCAGCACGGACGTTGTCAGGGCGAGGCCGAAGCCCGAGGCCAGAAGGCTGCGTTTGGTCAACATGGTCGTATTCCTCCGTTGTTTTGGATCGGGGTCACCAGAGCAGGTCTCCGGCGATGAAGGCGCGGGCATCCGCCGAGGCTTTGCCCGCAAAGACGATTTCGGTCGGCGCGTCGTCGATCAGACGCCCGCGGTTGAGGAACAGGATGCGCTGGCTCAGCCGCCGGGCCTGCCCAAGGTCATGGGTGGTCATCAGGATGGTCATGCCTTCCGCCGCCAGCGCCGCGATGACCTGCTCGATCTGCCGGGTCGCGCCGGGATCGAGCTGCGAGGAGGGCTCATCGAGGAACAGCACCTCCGGCTCGAGCGCCCAGGCCCGCGCGATGGCGAGGCGCTGCTGCTCGCCGCCGGACATCAACCGCGCCGGTCGATCTGCGAGCGCTGCCAGCCCGAAGCGTGCGAGAGCCGCGTCAGCCCGCGATGCCGCCTCCGTCATGCCGACAGCACCCAGAGCATGCACGATGTTGGCCCTTGCCGACCGGCGCAGCATCACGGGACGCTGGAACACCATGGCATGGCGGCGGCGGCCCGTGTCAGTGTGCCAAAGAACGGAACCCGCGCTTGGCGCCAGCAGTCCGTGGCAGAGCCGCAAGGTAAGCGATTTGCCTGCACCGTTCGGGCCGATGATGGCGGTGACGCCACCCTTGGGCAGGGTGAAGCTGACATCATCGAGCAGGCGCTTGCCATCCGCTTCGAAGGATAGCCCCCCAACCGAGAGGGGCAGGATGCTTGCGATATCCCGCATGGCCATCACCCCGCGAACCGCGAACCGATACGGCTCGCGCCATAGGCGGCTGCATTGATGGCCAGCGTCAGGATGATCAGCACGAGGCCGAGGCCCAGAGCCAGCGGCAGGTCGCCCTTTGAGGTCTCCAGCGCGATCGACGTCGTCATGGTTCGCGTGTAGCCGGCGATGTTGCCACCAACGATCAGCACCGCGCCAACCTCGGCGCTGGCCCGTCCGAACCCGGCAAGTAGCCCGGTCGCCAGAGCAAAACGTCCATCCCACAGCAGCGTGGGAATCGCCCGCCAGCCCGTGAGGCCAAGCGACGTGAGATGCTCGCGGTATTCGCTCCACAGGTCTTCGATGGTCCCGCGCGTCAGCGCAATGACGATGGGCAGCACCAGCAAGGTCTGCGCGATGACCATCGCCGTCGGCGAGAACAGCCAGCCCATGGCGCCGAACGGCCCCGAGCGCGACAGCGCCAGGAACACGATCAGGCCCGCAACGACGGGCGGCAGGCCCATCAGCCCGTTGACCAGCACGATCAGCGCAGAGCGGCCCGGAAAGCGCGCCACGGCGAGAAGTGCCCCAAGGGGGAGGCCGATCAGCGCTGCCAGCAAGACAGCCGTCAGCGTGACGCGCAGCGACAGCCCGACGATCTGCAGGAATTGCGGATCGAGACCGAAGATCAACCCGAAGGCAGCTGCGAAGGTGCTTGAGATATCCATCTGTCCCGGGAATGCTGGAATTCTGACTGGCTTTCTTATGGATTTTCCTTACAAAGATTCAAGTTTGGAATTTATGCAGCCAAAAGCAGTCATACGACATGGAAACCTATCTCAGCACCGAAGCGGCCGCTGCCTATCTCGGAATCAAGGAGCGCAAGCTCTACGAACTGGTCGCCACCGGGGCGGTGCCCTGCTCGAAGGTCACGGGCAAATGGCTGTTTCCGCGCGCCGCGCTGGATCGCTGGGTCGCGGCGGGCCTTGCCCATCCGGACGGTTTCACGCCGCTGGCGCCACCGTCGATCATCGGCGGCAGCCATGATCCGCTGCTTGAATGGGCCGTACGGCGTTCGGCGTGCGGGCTTGCCCTGCTCAGCGAAGGGTCCACGGCGGGCCTTGACCGGCTTGACCGCAACGAGGTCGCCATGGCGGCGATCCACATCCATGGCCAGGGCCCGGGCGAGGAGCCAGACGACGACGCCAACATCGCGGCGGTGAAGGCGCATGCCCGGCTGAACGATGCGGTGATCATCGTGTTTGCCCGCCGTGAACAGGGTCTGCTGACCGCACCGGGCAATCCGCTGAGGCTGGCAACGCTCGATGACATCGCGATGACGCGGGCCCGGCTCGGGGTTCGTCAGGGCGGCGCAGGTGCCCAGTTGCTGCTTGATCGGCTGGCGACGTCATCCAGCCTCGCACTCGACGCCTTCAACAGGATCGGTGAGCCGTTCGCGACGGGTCAGGACCTCGCCTTCGCCATCCGGGCAGGCGAGATCGATTGCGGCGTCGCCACCCGCGCGACTGCGGTCTCGAACGGCCTCGGCTTTGTGCCGCTCACCTCGGAGCGCTTCGATCTGGTCATGCGTCGCCGCACCTATTTCGAGCCGGCGGCGCAGAAACTCCTGGCCCTGATGCGCGGGACGGAGTTCCGCCGCCATGCCGAGCTGCTGACCGGCTATGATGTAGTGGATGCCGGAAGCGTCCGCTTCAACAGCTGAACGCCCAGAGGGCTGCGCCTCGCCCTTGTCGAGGGCGCGTGCAGCGGCATGGCAGCCGGCGGCCGCTGGCCATCCCTGTCATGGTGTGATGGCGACCTTCAGCACGCCATCGCGCTGATGGGCGAACAGGTCGTATGCCTTCTCGATATCGTCGAGCTTGAAGCGGTGCGTGACCAACGCCCGGGTGTCGACACGGCCTGACGCAACGACGTCCATCAGGCGTCGCATGCGCTCCTTGCCGCCGGGGCAGAGTGTGGTGCGGATCGTGTGGTCGCCAAGCCCGGCTGAGAATGGGCCAACCGGGATCGTCAGGTCGCCGGAGTAGACCCCGAGCGATGACAACGTTCCGCCTGGGCGCAGCACGCGCAACGCCGCCTCGAACGTGCCCTGGGTACCAAGCGCCTCGATTGCGACATCGACCCCGCGCCCGTCGGTCAGTCTCATGATTTCAGCAACCGGATCGCTCGTCTTGAAGTCGACGACATGGTCGGCCCCCATGCGCTTCGCCATCGCGGCGCGTTCGGGAAGCGTCTCGACGCCGATGATGGTCGTCGCCCCCATCAAACGCGCGCCCGCTGTCGCGCACAGCCCGATCGGACCCTGCGCAAAGACCGCGACCGTGTCGCCGATACGGATATGGCCTGACTCGGCTCCGGAAAAACCGGTGGACAGGATGTCCGGACACATCAGCACCTGCTCGTCATCGAGGCCATCGGGCACTGCGGCAAGATTGGCCATCGCGTCAGGCACGCAGAGAAATTCCGCCTGTGATCCGTCGATGGTGTTGCCGAAACGCCAACCGCCGAGCGGTTTCCAGCCATGCTTGGTGCCCTGCCCGCATTGCGAATGACAGCCGCAGAGGGACGCGTTGGATTGTCCCGATGGGGTGATGGCACCGGCAATCACGCGTTGGCCCTCACGATAGCCTTTGACCTCCGAGCCGAGCTTCTCGATCACGCCGACGGGCTCATGGCCGATGATCAGGCCGGGCCTGACCGGATACTCACCCTTGAGAATGTGAACATCGGTTCCGCAGATTGTCGTTGTGGTGATCCGGATCAGCGCATCAAGGGGGCCGATCTCGGGCATGGGTCTGTCATCGAGAACGATCCGGCCGGGTTCCACGAACACTGCCGCCTTCATCTTTGCCGCCATGATGCTCACCCTTGTTTCTGCCGCTGGTGCAGCGCCGCACCGCCTTGAAGCCAAGACCGTTCATTGACGCAATTCAGACGGGCCTTCGCTGATGCCGATCAATGTTAGGAAGATCGCCGCCTGTCGCGCGACGCTCAAACTGGCATTCGTGATCAAGGAGCAGCACGACGATCGGTCTCCGGCTTGCGACCGTGCCTCAGCCGCGCTGGATGTCCTTGCGTGCGAAAATGGGCTCGATGCGAGCTGCCAGCCTGTCGGCGGTTAGCGCAAGTCCGATGTCGGCGCCTATCGTGGCATGCAGCCAGACGGCGCTGGCAGCAGCCTCGAATGGCGGCATGCCCATGGCGAGGTGGCTCCCGATGATTCCGGCCAGGACATCTCCCGAGCCAGCTACGGCCAGCTCCGGCCCGGCGTTGGTGTTGACCGCGGCGCGTCCTTCTTCGTCGGCGATCACGGTCTCGCGGCCCTTGTAGACCACGACACCCCTGACAATGCGGGCCGCTGCGCGGGTCTGCTCGATCTTTGACAACCGCCCCGCATCGGAAAGGGACCGAAAGCCAGTGTCCTGATCAAGATCACGGAACAGCCGGGCAAACTCCCCCGCATGCGGGGTCAGGACGACAGGCGAGGCCGGCTGGATGCGTCCCGCCAGCAGACCCGGTTGCGCACCCAGCGATGTCAGTGCGTCCGCATCGATCACCACAGGAACAGCCGCCGCCTGCAGCACACCGAGCAGACCAAGCGTCGCGTGACCCACCCCGGCAGCAGGGCCGATCACGGCGGCGGACGGACGGCGTTCGGCGATCCATGTGGCGAGTTGCCCCGGCCCGGTGACCGGCTCCAGCATGATGGCTGTCAGGTGGGCAGCATGAACCCGCAAGGCGGCCTTGGTGCCCGCGATCGTGACCGCACCGGCGCCACTGTTCATGGCGGCGACGGCGGCAAGCCGCGATGCTCCGGTCCGGAATTCGGACCCGCTGATCACGAGGCAGTGTCCGCGCCGATACTTGTGCGCGTCAACATCCGGCTTCACGACGCGACTGCCCCACAGCGCCGGAGTGTTCGGGCTGGGTTCAACCATTCCCGAGGCCCAACCGGACTGGACTATGTCTGATCATGCCTGTGGTCCTCTCATCGGGGATCAAACGTGCCGCACCGGGGGCATCCTATCGGTTCAAGGTTCAAGGGATCATTGACGCGGCGCAGGGAATGCGTCGCAACCCCGCCAGAAGGCCTTTGGAGGGAACCTGGGCAAGCCTTGTTCGCGTGGCGGGGGGGGTGGTCGCGCACGGATCCACAAGTCCGCCTGGAGTGTCAGGGATGAGCGTTTCGGCGGATGAGCAGGGGTCGCCCGTGGCGACATGGAGCATGGCGATTGAGACGGCGATGCGCTTTTCCTGATCGATGCTGTCCAGATTTCCCGAGCCACGTCTCTTCCTGCAGTTCCCGCCACGCTCTTGCCCGTGGATTGCCGCCGGGCGGGCTGGTTGAGGCTGTCGCAGGGCTCCGAGGTGATCAGCAGCATCCGACGACCCGCTGCTGCCAAGTGCCAGGATGGCTTGTAGGGTTCGACCAGGGCAGGAACGGTCCTAAAGATCGCCCATCCATCGTGGCAGGAACAACGCGATACCAGGCACGAAGGTGACCAGTAGCAGCGCCAGCAGCATCGAGAGTACAAACCAAATCACCCACGGAACGGTCGATTCCATTGAACAGCCCGCGACCTTGCAGGTCACCATCAGATTGACGGCCATCGGCGGAGTGAACTGGCCGATGGCAATGTTCATCGTCATGATGATGCCGAACCAGGTCAGATCCCAGCCATAGGTCTTGGCAATGGGCAGCAGGATCGGAAGGAAGACGAGAAAGATCGAGACGCCGTCAATCAGCATGCCAGCGATCAGCAGCATGACCGTGATGGCCAAGAGCATCACCGTTTCGTTGGCAGTGAAGGCAATCAGCGTCTTCGCGGCGGCATCGAAAGCGCCCACGGTCGAGCCGGCATGGGCGAAAACGGAGGCCAGCGCGATGATGATCATCACCACAGCCGCGATCTCGGCTGAATCGGCCAGGACCTTGTAGACAGCCTGAAAATCCAGCGTGCGGTAGATGAAGATGCCGACGAATAGCCCATAGAACACGGCAACGACGGCAGCTTCAGTCGGTGTGAAAGCCCCCGAGCGCATGCCCCCGAGGATGACGATGGGTGCCGCCAGACCCCAGATCGCCTCCTTGAAGGTCTGCCACAACGGTGGGCGCACATCGTTCGGATCGGCCATGCCGAAACCGCCGCGCTTGCACAGCCATATGGCCGGCACAAGCAAGGACAGGCCCGCGAGGATGCCCGGGATCAGGCCCCCGACGAACAGGGCGTTGAGCGAGACACCCGGCACCAGCACCGAATAGACAATGAAGGCGATTGAGGGCGGAATCAGGATTGCGGTCGAGCCCGCAGCAGCCGTCAGGCTGGCGATATAGGGTCGCGGATAACCCTGCTTCAGCATGGCGGGAGCAAGGACCGCTGCAACCGCTGCCGCATCAGCCGGACCGGAACCTGAAATGCCGCCAAGGATCATGCAGACCAGGACAGCCACAACCGCAAGCCCGCCTGTGCGGTTGCCCACGCAGGCTGCGGCAAACTTGACCAGCCGCTCGGCCACGCCAGAGCGCTCGAACACCATCCCCGCCACAATGAAAACGGGCAGTGCAAGCAACGGATACTTTGCAATACCCGTCCAGACATTTGTGGGAAACGCCATGATGCCGAGCTTTTCGACACCAATGACAGTGACACCGGCAATGCCAAGGGCGACGCCAAGTGGCATGCCGACAAAGAGCAGCCCAAAAAACAGTCCCAGAAGAATGATCGATCCTTCGAGCGCCATCTCAGCTGCTTACCCGGCGCGTAGTCCGCCAGACGCGGCCCAGGCGGCCCAGGATGCGCAGGGAGATGATCAAACTCAGCACCGGGAGAGCCACCGTGTAGCGCCATTGCGGAATGCCGAGACCGGGCGACATCACATCGAAGCGGTATTCATCCCAGACATAGGATGCGGACAGCCAGGTCAGCAGCGCGAACAGGCCGAAACAGGCCAACATGATGACAAGCTCAAGCTGCCTTTGCCACTCGACAGGCAGACGCTCGACCAGAAAAGTCAGCCTGATATGCCGATTGGTGGCAAAAGCCGCCGAGGCCCCGACCAGCGCCACCACCACCATCAGCGCCACCGACAATTCCTCGGTGAAGGCGAATGAGACGTTGGTAAAATAGCGGATCACGACGTTGGCAAAAGTGATGAGGCACAAAAGTCCCAGCACGGACGCGCCAACAACCCGCTCGATGCTTTCCGGCACGCGCGGCGCCTGCTCGCCGAGCTTGAGGCCCGGCTCCTGGATATCGGCATGCTCAGTCATCGGGCTAGCCGTTCATCAGGCACCGGCTGCGATGGCGGCTTCTGCCTTCTTGACCAGATCGGCACCAATCTGCACTGCCCATTTGTCAAAGACCGGGCGGGTTGCCCTTGCGAAGGCCTGCTTTTCGGCCAGCGTTGAGTCGACCAGCGCAACCCCGCGTCTCACCAGTTCCTCGTAGGAGGAGCGGTCCGCGTCAAGGACGCCAAGCCCCTTGCGTGAGGCACGGATGTTTTCCACCGAGGCTTCCCTCGCGGCTTCGCGGATCAGGTCCTTGTCGGCTGCGTTGAAACTGTCCCAGACCGGCTTGGCGACATGGTAGATCGCGGCGTCGGCACAGTAGTTCCAGGCGGTGAGATGCTTCTGGGCCAGGGTGTCCATCTTGAGCGCGAGGAACAGGTTGACCGGGTTCTCCTGGCCATCAACCGCACCACTCGAAAGGGCGGGCTGCAAATCGGCAAAGGACATCTGAACGGGATTTGCGCCCATTGCATTGTAGATATCTGCAAAGATCGCGCCGGCTGCGAAGCGGATCTTCAAGCCCTTGAGATCGTTCGGCTCGCGGATCGGGCGCTTGGAGTTGGAGATTTCCCGGAAGCCGTTCTCGCCCCAGGCCATCGGCACCACGTCGCGGGTTTCGAGCACCTTGAACAGGTCCTGCCCGACCGCGCCGCCAATAATGGCATCGAAAGCCCTGTGGTTGGGCATCAGGAACGGCATCGAGAACAAGGTCAGTTCGCGCACCTGAGGCGACAGGTTGATGGTCGATGACACTGTCATGTCGATGACACCCTGACGCATTGCCACCAGTTCGCGGGTCTGGTCGCCGCCCACCAACGCCGAGCCAGGATAGACCTTCATGTTGATCCGGCCCTGGCTCTTCTGGGTCACCAGTTCGGACCAACGAAAGGCTCCATCCGCCATTGCCGTTGGGCGGTTGCCGACGACGGAAACCTTGTACTCGGTCTTGAGGCTCTGGGCCTTGGAGACCCATGGCATGGCCACGCCAGCTGCTGTGGCTCCCATCAGGATCGTACGGCGAGAGATGTTCTTGGTCATGTGCAATGCCTCCCGGGCAGTTTTCAGCTGCCCGCTTCAGGCGGGCTTGGTTGCAGTGAAGCGGATTGCGGTGATTTGCGCAATGGGCCGTAGGACATGGCGCAGGGCAATCGCTTCAGGTTAGCGGCGATGCGCGGTTGAAAGGGATGTGATTCATGGAGAGCTTCAGTGATTGAAGCTTTCGATGTCGATCAGGTCAGCCAACGTATCGGTCCTGGACCATTTTTCAGCGCTTCCTGATCCGCGGCAGCAATGGTGTGATGTATCCGCTGCGGGAAGTGCTTTGCGCGACGCTTTGCGGGATGGACGATTTCGTGGAGGTGCGTCTGTAGGGCAAGGAGCGGCTCGGGTTCCTGCGCCGCTTTGCCTTATGAGCGCGGCCTGCCCTCACATGATACGCTCGACGATGTCATCAATGCACTGGATGGCGAACTGTTCAAGGCCTGCTTCACGCTCTAGGTCGACACCTTGCGCGAGAGCCAGCCAGACATCATCGCGGTGGATGGCAAGACCTCGCGCCGCAGCCATGCGCGGGGAAAAGGCATCGAGCCGCTGCATCTGGGTTCCGCCTGGGCGAGCCGGCAAAGGCTCGTGCTCGAGCAGGAAGCTGTTGGCGGCAAGTCCAATGAGATCAATGCCATACCCCTGTTGCTCGAACGGCTGGAACTCACCGGTGCATTGGTCACGATCGACGCCATGGGAACCCAAACAGCCATCGCCGATATCATCGTGGGGCGCGGCGGGGACCATCTGCTGGCTCTCAAGCGCAACCGTCCCGCAACACATGCCGATGTCGTGGCCTTCTTTGACAATCCGCCAGCGGAGATGATCGAAGAGGTCCACGTCACCACTGACGCTGATCATGTCCGGATCGAAGAGCGCCGCCATCTGGTCTGCCACGACGTCGGATGGCTGTTCTCGGATCGGCGCTTCATTGATGAACCGCGCTTTCCCCATCTGGCCATGATCGGCATGGTCGAGACCAGCGTCGAGCGCGGAGGCGGACGCCAGAGCGAGCGGCGCTACTATCTCTCGTCGGCAAAGCTCGAAGCCAAGGCCTTCGCGCATGCCGTACGATCCCACTGGGGGATCGAAAACCGGTTGCACTGGGTGCTCGATGTCGTCTTCCATGACGATCTCGCACGGCTCAGAACCGCAAATGGCCCTCACAACATGGCGATCATCAAACACATCGCCATGAACCTCGTGCGCAACCCAAAAGTCAGGATTATCTCGCACAACCCATCAGACAGACAGAAAATTGCCCTGAAGCGATTCCCCTGGGACATGGCGATCCTTGGTGATCACAGTGCCAGCACCTCTTTCACGGCCCTGGTGATCATGCCTGGCCTAATCCAGCATGCCTCTTCAAGGGTCGGCGCGAACGGCACGGGAATGCGCGGCGAGGCGACACGGCGGATGCCCTTCAGGGCGCTGACGGATTCACCGACAGTCGCAGAGACTTCTGCACCAAAACCGGCAGCACCCACGCCCTCCTGCACCACCACAAGCCGCCTTGTGCGGGTCGCAGAGGCGACAATCGCCTCGCGATCCCAGGGCCAGAGCGAGCGCAGATCAAACAGATCGACGCCAACGCGCGCATCAGCAAGCTCAGCGGCAGCGGCTTTCGCAACAGGCATGGCCTGCGCCCAACTGACGATGGTCACGTCATCGCCTGCCATCAGGTGTGCGGCCTTGCCGAAGGGAATGGCTGGCCAGTCATCGGGCATGTCAGCGCTGGTCTTGAACAACGCCTTGGGTTCGAAGAACACCACAGGATCATCGCTGCGCAGGGCTGTGCGGAGCAGGCCCGCAAGATCAAGCGCCGTTGATGGCGCGGCGACCACCAGGCCCGGCACATTCACGAACCAGCTCTCGATGATTTGGCTGTGCTGCGCCGCAGAGCCCGCCATCAGTCCATGCGGCATGCGTGCCACAAGACTAGCGCGGGCCTGCCCGCCGAACATGTATCGAACCTTGGCGATCTGGTTGACCAGTTCGTCGATGGCTGGCAGCACAAAATCGGCAATCCGCATTTCGATCACCGGACGGGTGCCGACCAGCGCGGCCCCGAGGCCAGCGCCCATGATGGTCGATTCGGAAATCGGCGTATTGACGACGCGTTGTGCGCCAAACTCCTGAAATAGGCCCTTGTACTGGGCAAAGATACCGCCCATTTCGACGTCTTCGCCGAGCACCCAGATGGTCGGATCGCGGCGCATTTCGTCGGCTAGCGTGCGGGCGGCAACCTCGCCCATGGTCAGCCTATTGGAGCTCATGCTGGCGCTCCCATGTCCTGAACGTCCATGAAGGCCTGCGCGCGTTGTGGATAAGGCAGCGTGCGTGCACGGGCCTGAGAGCGCAGTATATCGGCGTGGACCTCGCGATCCAGCGCTGCGATGTCTGTCTCGGGCAAGCCGGCTTTTGCGAGTGCCCCCCGCGCCAGCGCGAGCGGATCGCGCGCCAGGGCTGCATCAAGATCGGCTTGCGAGCGGTAGGCGGCGGGATCGACCGAGACATGGCCACTGAAGCGATAGGTCTTGGCCCACAGAAAACGTGGTCCTCCCCCGGCGCGCGCCTCCGCGCTCAGCCGGCGCGCGGCCTCGTGCACCGCCAGCACATCATTGCCATCGACCCGCTCACCGCTTACCCCGCAGCTTTCCGCGCGGGCGAGCGGGCCGGGGCCTGCCGTGGTCGTGCTCGAATGGGTGAATGCGGAAAACGTGTTGTCCTCGCAGACGAACAGCACCGGCAGCTTGTAGATCGCTGCCCAGTTCATGCCCTCAAGGAACGGGCCACGATTGACCGCACCGTCGCCGAAGAAGCAGGCAACGATGGCGTCCGAGCCCAGAAGCCGCAGTCCCTGGGCCGCACCGCAGGCGATTGGAATGCCGCCAGCAACGATGCCATTCGCGCCAAGCATGCCGACGGCGAAATCTGCCACATGCATCGAGCCACCCTTGCCGCCGCAAAGGCCCGCCTCCTTGCCGTAAAGCTCCGCCATCATGCCGTCGAGATTGGATCCCTTTGCCAGACCGTGGCCGTGGCCGCGATGGGTGCTGGTGATGCGGTCATCCATGCGCAAGACCGAGCAGACGCCGACAGCGACCGCCTCCTGCCCGGCGGAGGAATGAATGTAACCTGGCATCTCACCCGCCTTGTGGGCCGCAACACAGGTGTCCTCGAACACCCTGATGGCTTTCATCCGGCGATAAAGTTCGCGCAGGAACGCGCGATCATCTGTCAGGTGCGATGGAATTTGCATGAGGGACGGTCTCGGAGGGACCATCATCTTGCGGGCCGCAACCGACACGTCAAGCCTGGTACCTGCGAAAGATGATATTTCTGCATTGCGGCATGTGCCAACAATCGCTTTTCAAGCAGGCTTTTCTGTCGATGCTTGCGGGCTGGGGAGAGATGAAAGCACGATGCGTCATGGCAAGCTTGGCGAGGGCTATCGATGCGCTGCCTAGCCAAAATAAAGGGCGAATTCAGCCTGACTGCGTCGCCCATCATCAGGGTCGTGCACGCACAATCCTCTGAGATCCTGCTCTTGATCGCCGCGTTGAGAGAGCATGAGGGGGCCGGTCGCACCCAGCGCGGTCTGTTTCGCTCCAATGATGCGCCTCCAGGCCTGGTGGGGTCAGCCTTCGGATCCGATCGGGGGGTCAAATGGCGTGCCGGTTCGCAGACCGGGTTCCGGCGGCTCTCACCCAAGCAGTTCTTCAAGGTCCGCTTCGGTGAGCGCGCCCGTGATCTGGCCGTCGGCATCGAAGAGCGAGGCGGCGATCTGGCGTTTCTTCGCCTTCAGGGCATCCATCTTTTCCTCCACCGTTCCCGTCGCCACCAGCCGGTGCACGAACACGGGCTTGCCTTGCCCGATGCGATGGACCCGGTCGATGGCCTGGTCCTCGACTGCCGGGTTCCACCAGGGATCGAACAGGATGACCGTGTCCGCCGCGGTCAGGTTCAGGCCCACGCCGCCAGCTTTCAGGCTGACCAGAAAAACCGGTGCGTCACCATCCTGAAACTGCCGCGTCAGTTCGGTCCGGTCGCGGCTCTGCCCGTCGAGGCGGACAAAGCCGATGGCGCCAGCGTCGAGCTGCTCCTCGATCAGATCAAGCATCGAGGTGAATTGCGAGAAGACCACGACGCGGCGCTGCTCCGCAGCCAGGATCGTGAGCAGTTCCATCAGGCGCCGCAGCTTGGCCGAACCGGCCTCGGCCTTGGCCTCCTGGCCCTTGACCAGACGCGGATCCAGCGCCGCCTGCCTCAGCTTGAGCAGCGCATCAAGCACGATGATGTGGCTTCTGGCGAGGCCTTGCCGGGCGAGCGCATCGCGTACCTTCTTCTGCATGGCCAGCCGGATGGTCTCGTACAGGTCGCGCTGGGCCCCTTCCAGTTCGACCGTTTCGGTGATCTCGGTTTTTGGCGGCAGATCACGCGCCACCTCGGCCTTGGTGCGGCGCAAGATGAAGGGCCGCACGCGACGCGCCAGGAGCGCGCTGCGCTGCGCATCGCCCTTCTTCTCGATCGGCGTGCGATAGAAGGACTGGAAAGCCTTTCTTTCGCCCAGCAACCCCTTGTTGATGAGATGAAACAGCGACCAGATCTCCGTCAGGTTGTTCTGCACCGGCGTGCCGGAGAGGGCCAGACGCCAGTCGGCCTTCAGTGCGTCAATCCGCTGCGTGGTCTCGGCATCCGGGTTCTTCAGCAGCTGCGCTTCGTCCAGAACCAGCACGGACCAGTGGACCTCGTTCAGAACGGCGTGGTCGCGTGCCACAAGCGGATAGGACGTGATGACAAGGTCATGGCTTGTGAAGGCGCCGAAGCCTTTCTTGCGTTCAAGGCCGTGGGAGACCATCACCTTGAGACCGGGGACAAAATGGGCGGCCTCGCGCTGCCAGTTGCCAAGCAGGCTGGTGGGCGCGACCACCAGAGCCGGTTTATCCAGCCGTCCGGCAGCGTTCTCGACAGCCAGAAGGGCCAATGTCTGGACGGTCTTGCCAAGACCCATGTCATCGGCGAGTACCGCGCCGAAACCGCTGCTGCGCAAAAAACCGAGCCAGTTCAGGCCTGTCTGCTGGTAAGACCGCAGCCTGGCGAGAAATCCCTCGGGCACAGAGATCGCAGGCAAGCTTCCGCCATCCGCCATGGCCGCCCTCAGCGCCAGCCCGAGCGTCCTGAGCCGTTCGGCCCCGGTCCAGACCACGCCCAGCCCGGCCGTCACCGCCTCCAGTTCGGCAAGATCGGCGCTGTGGTTCGCCTTGAAGCGAAGCGGACCGCCTTTGCCGCCCTGGGATGGCGCACCATCAAACAGGCGCAGCAAGCCAGCCATCATGGCCTTCATCCGGTCCACAGGGCAGGACAACAAACGCCCGTCCGGCAGGGGAAGCAAAAAATTCTCCCCGTCATCCGGTGCGGGACCCTCGCCGGAGCCCCATGATCTCGCCCGGATCAGATTGGCGATGGCGTCCGTCAGATCCACCGCGACGCCATCGACAAGGACCCCGCAATCCAGGTTGAACCAGTCGATCCCGGAACTGTCACGGACAGCCTCGCCGATGCGGACCGACATGTCGCCGCTGGCCTGCGCGATGCGGACAGGAAAGCTGTCCGTGATGTCGACTTGCCAGCCCTTCGCCTGCAGGTCCGGCAGATCGTCAAGCAGGAAGTCTATCCACTGATCCTGCCCGTCGCCGGGTTCGAGATCATCCTCGTGGCCTTTGGGGACCTTTGATCGCGTCATGTCGAGCGCATCGAACCCGAGGCCCAGCAGGTCCGTGAAACAGTCGGCCTCATGCGCCGTATCCCGCACGAGGGCGAACAGACGGCCGTTCACGCGCTGACGGAGCACGGAGCGCGTTTCGCCCAGGGGCACCACGATCTCTTCCGGATAGAGAAACCTGAGGCGGGCAACCCCGATGCGCTCTTTCGCGCTGGTATGCTGACGATGCCTGCGGCGGCCATAGCCGTTGTCATGGCTTTCCGCTGCCACATCAAGGCCCATCAGGACGAGCTGCGGAACGGGTCTGGCCACGATCTGTTCGACGGGCCTCGGCGGCGGCGGCGCCAGCGCCGCAAGCTGCGGCCCTGCCTTCGCCATGGCGGAGCGCAGTTCGACTGCAGCCGCCGGACTGACTGGCGGCGCTGTCAGCAATGCCCGCAGCTGCGCCGCAGGCAGGCCGGCATCAAGCGGGCCGACGTCGCCATTGGCGGGATCAAGATAAATTGCGGGATCGGTCGACAGACAGCTGGCCTCATCCGGCGCGGTCAGGTCTGGCCAGAACGCGCCGTCATCATCTTCCTGCCAGACAAACCGGGCGGGTCTTGCGGGACCTGTCATCAGTGTCAGGCCATTGATCTTCTGAAGGCGTGCGCGACCGGTTGCGAGAATGGCGCTCAGGACCTCCGCGCCCGCTGCGCCCGCAATGACATGGCTCTTGGCAGCGAAATAGAAGCCAAGCTCATGCTTTGACCACTTGAGAAGCCGGAAAATCTGAGCATCCTCCGCCGTCAGATAGGCTGGCCGGTGCTGCGTAAAGGCGCTGTCGAGCGACGCGGACTGGGCCGAAGCGGATACTTCGCCGTTTTTCAGCAGGCGCCCGACCAGCACCCGGACACTCAGCATGGGCAGCCTTCGGCCCTGCCGCTCGGATGACAGGACGTAGATGACGCGCTGCGCCCTTTCCAGCGTCCTTCCGGCCGACGCTGCCTCTTGCGCTTCGGTGTCGATCGTCTTGAGCCTGTCCAGCCAGAGCCTGAGATCGGGACTGAGGTTTGGCTTCGGGGCCGCGGCCGGGCTGGTTTGCGATGATCCGAGAGCCGGCGCCGGATGCCTGGACAAAGCCGGGCCCGCCTTCGGCGCGATATCACCTGGTCCCGTCACGATCAGCGGACCACGCTCCAGCAGCTTCAGCATCGCGGCTGCCACATGCTTGCAATTGAATCCGACCGGGCATGTGCAATATCCGTCAATGGCGCGGCCATCGAGCGTGATCGTCTGCGTGTAGGGCATCTTGTCACTGCCACGGACCGTGGCGACGATCTCGGTCTCCCCGATCCGCTCGGCCTTGAGCACACGGCCCTCGCGGACATATTGCGCGCCGGCCTGGAAGGCCCGTTCGCCGGTCGCCGCAGCGATCGCCTGGCGGGTAAGGGCCACGGGAAGACGGCTAGTCATCGCTCACCCCGGGCACAAGATCATGGCCCCGGCTTGGGCTTTCCAACCGTCCCGAATGACCATCATCGCCTGCAGCGGCGCTCTGCCCGGACGCAAAGGTGTCGGGTCGGCCGACCTCAACCATCGCGCAGCCATCGCGTTCGTCGGCGGCAACGCGTGTCACCTCCGGTTGATCCGTGCGGCGCTTGTCGCCAGGACGGGGCGGAACGCGGCCAGCACCACCTTGAGAAATCCCGGCGACAGCTTTCCGGGCGCCTCGCGTGGCAGCTCCAGCGCACAGGAGCGCTCGAGGATATCGTCGTTGTATTCCGAGACGATCACCCAGGCGCGCTTGTGCGACCAAAGCCCGATGCGGCGGATCTCCAGGGCCGGCAACTCGACCGCCGTCTGGTCGCCGGTCGGTTCGCTTCCCGTGATCGCCAGCAAGGCCAGGTGCGTCAGACCTGCCGGATTCTTCATCGCGATGGTGACGCAGACCGGACGCTCCTTACCGCCTGAATCCTCGCCGCGTTCTTTCTCCCTGTGCCAGAGGTACGGATAGGCCGGTACGATGTCGCCCGTCGCGTAGTCGTGCGCTGACCCATCCTTCTCTCTGGTCACTTCGCATCATCCAGAACGCGGTCAATCTCGCGCGAGAACGCCGCCGCCAGATCCGGCGGTGTCTCCACTGCCCCGTAGACGCGCTGCGGATCGGCATGCCGCCGCAGCCGCTCGAAATCCTCGATCGCCATCATCACGAAGCGGTCCTTGCGGTGCTCGGTGATGATGACCGGCTCGCGGGCGGCCGCCGCCTTCACATCTCCCAGGTTCTTGTCGAGATCGACGGTCGAGAATCGGCGCAAGACAGGGAACTCCTTTTCTCCATAATATCTATATATAGAAGATTTATCAAGGAGCGTTGAATGTTGATCGTTGAATGTTGGCGCGGTGGGTCGTGGACCGCGAGATCGCCGAACTGGGCATCGCCGCGTAGTGCCAGGGGAAAGCGCACCGTCTTCGCATGGCCACCGGTCGGCAAGTTGACAGGACCGGCTAGTTTGAGGGGAGGGAAGGCCTCGTGTATCGCGCATCGATACGCGATACATCCTCGTCATGATCGTCGGTTTCCGCCACAAGGGTTTGGAAGAGTTCTTCCGAACCGGCTCGACGCGGGGCATACAGGCGGCGCATGGCGCGAAGCTGTCGCGCATCCTGCTCGCTCTCGATGTCGCCAAGTCGGTTGAAGAGCTCTTCCTGCCATCTTTCAAGACGCATCCGCTTAAGGGCGACATGAAGGGACATTGGTCGATCTGGGTGAACGGCGATTGGCGCGAGACCTTCCATTTTGCGGAGGGCGACGTGGAACTGGTGAATTATCTCGACTACCACTGAGGAGGCGCTTCAGACATGATGATGCATAATCCCCCCCATCCCGGCGCGCTCATCCGTGAGGACGTGCTTGAGCCGCTGGGCCTTCAGGTTGGAGAAGCCGCGCGGCGACTCGCGATGTCGCGGGTTGCGCTCTCACGGGTGCTGAACGGCCGTGCTCGGATCAGCTCGGATCTTGCTATCCGGCTCGAACGGGCCGGGGTGAGTACGGCGCGGTTCTGGATTTCAGCGCAAGCATATTACGATCTCGTGCAGGCGCAGAAAGTCGAGCAGCCCAAGGTCGAGCGCCTGCGGGAGGTGACGGCGTGACGGACTTGGCGAAACCTGAACCGGGCATCCTATGCTGTCTCATCGTCTCCTGAAGAAGCATGCCGGCACCGGCTGGTGGGCGACTGCACCTCGCTGCATGAGCTGTACGACGTCAGTCAGGATATCAACGAGCGCGCGCCGCTCGTTCGGAACCGCGAGGCAGATGTTCTCGATTTCGCCCACGATCTGCGCAAAGGGTGCTGTCAGGCTGACCGGGCAGCAAGCTTATCCTCGATCCGCGCCCAATCTCGACGGTTCGCCAGCAGATCTTGCCACGGATGGTGAGCAACGCGCCATTCCCAGGAAACGCGATCCAGCCTCCGCCATCCTTGGTCTGCTCCGGTCCGCAATCGAGCCCGGTGATCTCCGAGCGGCGCAGGCCGCCCGCGAAGCCGCTGAGCAGGATGGCGCAGTCGCGATAGCACCTCGGATCGTCCGGCTGCACCGCGCACATGGCGAGGATGTCCTCGGCGAAGAAGTGCCTCCTTTTGTTTCGGTGGCCGGGCGTGGGTGCGCCAGATACCGGCCATCACGTCGAGGATGTGGCGGTTCTGGCGGGGGAGGGAAGTCCCGAGCGGGCAATAGGTGATGGTGGCGGCGAGCCTTCGCTCCATCGTCAAGACCGTCGCCTTGGGAATTTCGTCGCCTGACGCCAAGGCGGCGAGGAAGAGCCCGACCACCTCAGCACTCGGCTCGCGGACATCGAAGCCCTTGCGGCGGCACCAGCGGGCGAACTGCGCCCAGTCGGAGGCATACGCCTTACGCGTGTTCGTGCTCGAGCGTGCCGCGGCGTAGCTGCGGGCCGTATCGGCGAGGCGTTCCAGAGCCTGCCCCGGACCTGATCCGGGGGCTGCCGGCTTCGTCTCGATCGTTGCCGGTATGGTCCCTGGCGGCGGCGCGTCCGTCGCCCGATCAGCTTGCTCGGTCATGACACTGTCCCGGGCACTGGGTCGGCGAGCCCCAGCGCGAAGGCCAGCATGCGGTTGAGCACCAGCAGATCGGCATCGCTGAGCCGGCCGATGACAGGCCCGACCTTGTCACGCCGCGCCGACATCACCTTATCGGCCATGATTTCTGTCGGTTGCCGCAAGCCGTTCGCGGCCGCCGGCTCGATGGCCAGTCGATAAAGCGGCAGGCCGCGCCGGGTCGAGGTGGTCAGGCAAACCATGACGCTGTCGGTTTGAGGCAAGTGATCGGACTGCACCACGACAGCGGGACGCGGTTTGCCATAGTCGCCGGGAAGGGCGACTGTCACCAGATCACCGCGCTTCATCGACGCTCGCCGGCTTGCTCTTTGCCAGGCCAGGGAGGCGGACCGTCAGGGCCCCAGTCATAAGGTTCGAGGTCGAGATCGGTGGTGGCAGCCTCGATGAAGTCGAGAACTTCGCGCTCTTCCGCCGCGCCGCGCAGGATACGAGCCTGGCGTTCTGCTTCCTCTTTGAAACCGGGCGCAGCAGGATCTGGCACCCAGAGCCGGATCATCTTGAGGCCTTGCCGTTGCTTGGCGGCGCGATAGCGCGAGAACTTGTCATGGCCATCCTTCGGCGCGATCCTGGGCATGCGACACCTTTCGGGAATCCTGTGAAGCTGCAGCCAGCCGAGCCAGGCTGGAACGACCGTCAAGCGTGCGATGGGAAGGTAGCGCGCTACTAATCACTTGTCAATGCGATGGCCAATTCAATCACGCCCGACAAGGCAAACTTACCGGACAATTGCGCATGGACAACAGACGCGGCGCTTGAAGCCACGAGGAGTTTGTTTTCCGCCGTCGCTCCACCATAATCACTATATGGATTCGGCAGACCCACGCCTTGATGACAGCGCGCATGGCTAGCCGCCGCGGCGACAGCCAAGCAATCCCGCACGCCGCGCGTGATGGTCGCCGGCAAGCCCGGTTCTGAGGGCGCTGCCCGGACCGGGATGGGGCTGAATGTCGAGCATCGGCAGCACAAGGGCCTCAACAACCGGACAAAGAACGCGCATCTGCCGACGCTGAGGCGCGAGAAGATCATCAAGCGGTTCACATCCGCCCGACACCTGAAGCGCCCGTCTTTATCCACGATGGGGTCGCCAACCTCCACAACTGTCCCCGCCCCGCCATGTCGTCATCTGACGATCGAGCGCTTCGTTCCGGGGCGATGGTCGCCTGGCGCGGGATCGCCGAACCGGGCATCGCCGCGTAGCGCCAGGGGACAGCGGCCCGACATGGCTTTCGCGCTGATCATCCATGCGCTGGCGAGCTGCTGCCTCTACGCCAACCGCTTCGGCCATCATGACGCTGACAGCCTGATCCGCATCAGCGCGGTGAAACAGGGCCATGCCAGCGCCAAGATCGATCCGGACAATGCCACCGCCTTCACGGTGCTGTCCGAAGCGCAGTTGCAGAACGTCAAGCTGGTGATCATCGACGAGTTGGGCTACGTCCCGCTCAGCCAGATTGGTGCCCAGCTTCTGTTAGTCCAGATCATCCAGATATTTCAGGAACAATACCCCGGAGGTCTGCTCGATGTAATCGAGTTCGGTCGGGCAACCGTCCTCCTTACGGAGGGCATCGTCGATGTTCCTGAAGACCTGTTCAAACATGACGCCCCGGATTTTCCCGTTGGATGGAATGTCTCGCGAAGCGCGGCCGGGTTCAAGTGCGGGATCGTCACAGGATCCCCAGTCGACCGATAAGGTGGACCAGATGCAAATCCAACTCCTCTTCCGCCTACGAGGGCTGCGCCGTCAACCTGTCATCGCATATCGGTCAACCTTGAGGGCCGTTGGTATTATCTTGCGCAGGCGGAGCTCGACCGCCCGTTAAACCGAAAACCCTAGGGCGGTTCAATGTCGTCCGTCAGCCACGTCGTATCTGAGCGCTTCCAGTTCCGTCAAAAGGATGTTGAAGCGAGACGACCAAAAGAAAATTGACGACCAAAACACTATGAATTCGGGCAAGAAATCCTGGGTGTGTTCAATACGGAGCCCGGCCGAGATCAGGCCGCGATGGCGGCTCAGTCAAAGGATACTGCTTCGTGGAAAGTGATACTTGCGCCCGAGGCAGGACAGATCGAGGGCGTCGGCGTCGGCCGAAAGGACAGCGAACGGGTAGGTCGCATTGAGGAAACCAATCCTCGCGCCGCCAGTCTGTCTGAACGTGGTTATCGGTATCCGCATGACTGCCCTTAGCCGATATTTCCCAGATAGGCGGCCCATCTGAGCCCAATTGGAGACACGATAGCCCGGCCCTGGTCCTCTTTGAAGGGGAAGAACGTAGCGACAAGGGCTATCGCATTTGGCCGATGATGGTTCTGGCGAAGGCTTCGGACCATCCTGATCGTTTTCGCTTTCGTCGGATGGAGATGTCTGGTCTGGCTGTCTTGAGGATGTTGAGGGCGATCTTGCGGATGATCGCGAGGTTTTCTGCGGCGTGATCCTTTCTGGTCTTGAAATAGCGGAACATCGCAGGTCGGATCATGCAGTGAAGGGTAGGGCAGCCACCCCACCCGGCAAGCGGAATCGTCCCCTGACACTGCCCACAGACCACCTCCAGCCTCATGAAACACCTAAACCTGGTGTCCACGAAACCGGCAGCAGGCCAACCTGTGCGCGATTGAAGAAGGAGTGCTCATTGAACCATCAGCAGGTTCGGCAGAAATGTCGTAAGGGGCGGCCAGAGCGTAATGGCGATGAGTATGGCCAGAAGCGGCATGAGCCATGGAATGATGGAGCGACTCATCGCCTCAAAGCTGATGCCAGCGATTTTCGAGGTCACGAACAGCACCACGCCGACCGGCGGGGTGATCGTGCCGATCATGAGGTTGAGCACGAAGATCAGACCAAACTGGATCGGATCGATGCCAAGAGCGGCAGCGGCGGGCGTCAGGATCGGGATGAGGATCAGCATGGCCGCCAGCGCTTCCATGAAGCAGCCGACAACCAGCAAGCTGACATTGACAAGCAGCAAGAAGACCAGCGGGTTACCGGTCAGGTCGACGATCATCGGCCCAAGCGTTTGCGGGATGCGCGAGATCGACAGGCACCAGCTGAGCGCAGCCGCTGACATCACCAGCGCCAGCACCACGCCTGTGGTCTCGACGGTGTTGACAATGATGTCAGGCAAGTCACGCAGCCGGAAATCGCCGTAAACGAACAGGCCCAGGATCAGCGCATAGACGGTTGCGACACCGGCAGCTTCGGTTGGCGTGAACAGGCCAGCGATCATGCCGCCAAAAAGGATTACCGGCGTCATCAGTGCCCAGTGCGCCCGCTTGTAAGCGATCCACAGGTCGCGAAAGCCGGGGAAGGCGTGGCGCGGCATATTCCGGCGGCGAGCCACTTCCGTCACCATCAGCATCAGGGAGCCTGCCATCAAAAGGCCCGGGATGACACCGGCGAGGAACAGACCACCAATCGAGACATCTGCGGAGACGCCATAGATCAACAATGGCAAGGATGGCGGGATGATAGGTCCGATGGTGGCTGAAGCTGCCGTGATTGCAGCAGCGGTCTCGGCATCATATCCCTCATCCTTCATCGCCTTGATCTCCAACGTGCCGACCCCACCGGCATCAGCCACCGCCGAGCCTGACATGCCAGCAAAGATGACACTGGCAAGGATGTTGGCGTGGCACAGCCCGCCTCTGAGCCAGCCGACACAGGCCCTTGCAAAGTCGAAGATGCGCTCGGTGATGCCGGCCGAGTTCATGATGTTACCCATCAGTATGAACAGCGGGGCCGCTAGCAGGGGAAACGAATTGGCCGATTGCGCGATCTTCTGCGGGATGATCCCGGCCGGGATGCCAGCAAGCCAAACGAAGGCGAAACCCGCCAGCCCCATTGAGGCGAACAGCGGCACGCCGACCAGAAGGGCTGCGAACCAGACCGCCAGGATGTAGCCCATGGTCAGGGTCATAGAGGTTGCGCCCCCGGCGTTTGCTCAGTCGGGAGTTGCCCCTTGAAGGCCAGAGCGATCTCGGCAATCGCCTGTCCAATCAGCACCACGCCTGCGAACAGCGCCGGCATGTAAAGCAGCGCCGAGGATAACGGCAGGCTGACCCATTCGATATCCCAGTTGCGTCCGATCAGCGGCCAGCCCCAGCGCAGCAGTGCCACGGCGAAAACCATGACCGCAAGCTGAATGGCCACCTCCATCGCCAGCCGGAGCCCACGGGGCAAAAGGTTGATGATCACATCAATTCGGATGTGGCTGCGCCGTCTTGCAGCGATGGTCCAGCCGATCAGGCCGGTCCAGACCAGAAGATATTGCGCCAGCTCATCGGACCAAGGCACCGCGCGGTTCAGTTGCCGAGAGACGACGCCGATGACCACAGAGGCCAGCAGTGCCAGCAGCAAGACAACTGCTGCCGCGCGGATCAGCCGATCAAGAACTGCTACAAGAGTGCCCATCTGGTTTCGCGTCTCCGGGCTGGCTTGCAAGGTACCCTACAGCGCGCCCAGTGCCTCGAAATTCCCCTTGCCCCAGCGCGCCTCGAACCTGGCGGGTACGGTATCAAGCACGGGCTTCCTCCACAGTGCCAGATCAGGCTCGATCACGGTCATGCCGCCAGCCTTGAGCGTCGCCACGAGCGTGGCTTCCTGGCTGAGAAGCTCCTTGTCCTGCCAGCCCTGGCCCACGATCATCGCCGTTTCGAGCAGCGTGCGGTCGGCGGTTGGCAGGCCCCGCCAGAAGGCGTCATTGGCGATCACCATGCGTGGCGTGATGATGTGTTCGGTCAGCACAAGGAACTTCTGCACCTCGAAGAATTTGCCGCTCTGGATCGTTGGAAGCGGGTTCTCCTGCCCGTCCACTGCGCCCTGGCTAAGCGCCAGATAGAGTTCCGGAAAAGCGATCGGCGTGGCCCGAGCACCCCAGGCACCAGCCATGGCCTGAAACACATCGACGGGCGGTACGCGCAGCTTGAAGCCCGCCATGTCGGCAGGCACGCGCACGGGCCTGTTGCCGGTGGTGAGGTGGCGCTTGCCGTAATACGTCACGTTGAGCATGCGCATGCCGCGCTTAGCCACCAGTTCATCGTTCATCTTGACGAAGAGCGCCGTGCCGCTGACCTTGGCCAGGTGCGCTGCATCACGCCACAAATAGGGGGCTTCGATCAGGCTGAGCTGCGGCAGGAAAGCACCGAGCGCACCCGCGCCGTCTGTTGTGAGTTGGAGTGCGCCCGCCGAAACAGACTCGATCATGTCCTTGCCGCTGCCGAGCTGGCCGCCCGGAAACAGCTGGATATCGATGCGGCCGGATGTCTTTTCCTTCACCTCTTTGGCGATGCGGTCCGCCATTTGCACCTGTGGGTGCGTGGCGGCGAGAAGTTCACCCCAGCGGATGACGGTTGCCTGAGCACGCAACACGGCGGGCGTCGAGATCAGCCCTGCGGTGGCGGCAACTCCGGCGAGAACACTGCGGCGTGTATGTGATGCGGTCATGATGGTCCTCCCGTGTTCGGCCTTATGGTGAAAAGCGCTCCGCGGCCGGACAGGCGCCTGTTGCTCATGTATCAGTCGTCCATGCTCAGCGCGCGAGTGCGAGACATCGTGATGTGCGCTGACATCGCGGCCGTGGCTGCGTCCATGTCCCTGACCTCGATGGCCTCGATGACCTTCATGTGGTCCATGAAAACCGGGAGCACGAGATCAGCGTAAAGCCGCGTCTCGTCCCGGCGGATCAGTTTGATCTTGATCCAGTTGACCCGAAAGGCATTGGAGATGATCTCGTTGCCGAGATGATCGATAATGGTTTCATGCAGCGCGCGATCGGTGCGTTCGGCATCTGCGATCAGCGTTTCGCGCTCGCCGTTTCGCGCGCGGCGGATGATTGCCTCGTGATCGCGTCGCAACGCTGCGACGGCAGCGTCGCTTCGGGCAGTGGCAAACAGGGCCGTTGCCTGCATCTCCAGAAACAGACGGAACTGATAGGCATTGCGGATCAGGCTGAGGTCGACCTGCGCGACCTGCATGCCACGCTGTGGCACCGTTGTGATCAAGCCTTCTGCTTCAAGCCGCGGGATCAGTTCGCGGATGGCCCCAAGCGGCATGTTAGTGATCTCGACCAGTTCGCGCTGGGAGAGAAATTGCCCGGCCCTGATCTCACGTGACATGAGCCGCTCGGTGAAGCTGTCATAAGCGCGGTCCCTCAGTTTGACGGGTGCGCTGGTCATGGCTTTAGGCCGCCGATCTGGCGTCTGGTTTTCCATCCCGGATCGCTGCAATTTGCGCAGCCAGCTTGTGGGCATCGGCAGCTGAAAGCGGATCGAGCGGCGGCAGCATGGTGCGCCATTCAGGGTCACCGAGCGCCTCCGACACCAGCGCCTTGATCGCGGGCATGAAGGAATGTCCAAGAACTGCCTCGACCATGGCCGCGATGCGGGGATCATCCCGCCCTTCATGGGCCAGCGGGCGCAGCAATTCAGGCGCCACATTGGCAAGCCCGCAGATGGTGCCTGCGCCGCCATTTCGCACCGCGTTGGCCAACTGACGCTCGTCACCGACGAGGATCTGCAGGCCCTTCAACTCTTGTAGTCGCCGCTCCGTTGCAGGCCAGTCACCGTTGGAATCCTTGACGCCGATGATTGCACCTGGAAATGCCTGCATCAACCGAACCGTCAGTTCGACCGACAGCGCATTCTTCGTCATGCCGGGAATGTGGTAGAGGATGATGTCGCGAAGACCGCCACCAAGCTGCTCGAACACAGTGGCAAAAAAGCGGAACAACCCTTCATCGCTTGCCCCACCGAAGTAGAACGACGGCGCCAGCAGCAGGCCCCGGCAGTTCGCCGCATAGGCCGCCTGCGCCTGCTCCACCGTGTCCGCAACGCTTGCCGCCGAAACTCCAGCAATCACCTGATGGCGCATGTCGAGGCCCGAAACCGCAAGCGCGGCAAGTGCGCCGTGTCGTGCGCTCACACCAATCGACGCCCCTTCGCCCGTGGTGCCAAACAGCGTGACGCCGTCACAGCCGCGCGCGATTACCGACCTCGCATGGGCGGCAAGCCGCCTCAGATCGATGGAACCGTCCTTGCAGAAAGGTGTTGACAAGGCACAATTGAGGCCGATGCGGTCAGGGTGGGCTGTCACAATCTTTGGTTCTCCTCTGCACCAGACATGACTCGTCCTATCAATTGCGTCAAGACTAACATGTCAGTGCCAACACGATAGGTTAGCGAGGCAGTTGCGCCGGTTCATGTCGACCAATGCAGCGATGGCATCGCCACCAGGCACCGAGGGAGATCTGCAAGGAACTTGAGAACTTGCCCACGCCGCAATTGCTTGCGGAACACCGCACTCCCTGATGCGTCAGCGCCATAAACTCGTGGGCCATGAACTTGTGGGCCATGAACTTGAAAGACGTTCTTGGCCAAATCCAAACCGATCATGCAAACCTTGCTCGTCATGCCGGACTCCAATGGTGATGCCAACCATCCTTCTTTGCAACACATTGGGATCGTCGCGGGCGGCTACATCATCAAAGCCCATGGCTGCATCAAGAAGAGCCGTGCAGATAGATGTCCCCAGTTCATGCAACAGTGCCGGTGAGCCAGAGCCTCACCTTGAAAACCGCCCAGACTGTCTCGAATCATCTGACGACGGACAGCCTGGCCTGGAACAGCTCGGCGCTCGACAAGCTATTCGGACCCGCCTTCCGGAATTGGGTCATCGCGCTGTCACGCAGGCAGCAAGCCTTGTCGTCTGGCCTAGAAAAGCTCTCGCTTGGGGTGGTGGATCAACGCAATGTGTAGCAATGGTGAGCCCAATGTGTGGCGTCAGAGAAAAGCGTTCGTTTCTCGACGATGCACCGACGGCGAGAGGCCGTTCGCGTGGACCGATTGTCGTCCGGCGGGCAGGAAACGGGGGACCGGATGACCGCGAACTATCAGCGCATCAAGGCGGACATCCTGGAGAAGATCGTGCGCGGCGACTGGAAGCCCGGAAGCGCGATCCCCAGCGAGACCGAACTGGCCGAGTCCTACGGATCCGCGCGCGCCACCGTCAACCGGGCGATGCGCGAACTCGCGGACGATGGCGTCATCGAACGCAAGCGCAAGGCGGGATCGCGGGTGAGGCTCGCGCCGCACCGGCAGGCCCGGTTCGACATTCCCATCGTGCGGCGCGAGATCGAGGATCAGGGGCTGGCTTACCGCTACGCCCTGGTCAGCGCCGTAGAGATCGAGGCGCCCGTCTGGCTGCGTGCGCGCCTCGGCCTGCCGGATCCCTGCCGGGCACTGCATCTGGAGTGCATGCATTTCGCAGGCGGTGCGCCCTACCAGCACGAGGACCGATGGATCAGCCTCGCGCTCCTGCCGCAAGCCAGGGAGGTCGATTTCCGAGCCATCGGTCCAAACGAATGGCTCGTCCAGCAGATCCCCTTCACGGACGTCGAGATCACCATCTCCGCCCAGGTGGCGGAGGCGGCGGTCGCGGCGCATCTGTCCTGCCGAGCGGGCGACCCGCTGCTGCAGATCGAGCGGTCGACGCGCTGGGAGGGTGCGCCCGTGACCTTTGTGCGCCTCATGTTCCGG
>Ga0164293_10000626_pt1 | contig 28639 bp, 23 predicted proteins | sample GEODES118metaG_FD_111487 | JGI IMG/M metagenome (GOLD analysis project Ga0164293, IMG submission 111487) | Eutrophic lake water microbial communities from Lake Mendota, Wisconsin, USA - GEODES118 metaG | ecosystem: Environmental > Aquatic > Freshwater > Lake | place: USA: Lake Mendota...
CCTGATTGGAGTCAGCGGTGGGGTGCATTGCGATTTCGGCAAGTGGCTGGACGATGCGGCAGGGAGTCGCTCGCGGTCGGCTGATTTGCCGGACTCAATCAAGAGCTTGGTGACCACTCCCAGCACGTCAGAGCGGTGGTGGTGGGACGACTGACCAATGGCTCAGGTAAGTTGGGTGAGCCAGAGGGTCGCACTGCTCTGAATGCGACCTTCTGGGCGTATCGCGGACTGATCCTCGCCGACAGAGCCTCGCAGGTTGGCGTGGGGCTCAGGTCTTCGGCTTGCCAACGGCTGTTGCAAAAGCGACTGCGTAATGCTCAGTGTGGGAGATCGAGATCAGGAATTCGCTGATACCTCGATTGGACGCCCAGTTAGCCGCGGCATTGCGCAGGTAAACTCGGGGCTCACCGCCCGGTTCGTTTAGAATCTCGAGATCGGTCCACTGGATTCCCTTGGCCCAACCGGTCCCCAGAGCCTTGAGCAAAGCTTCTTTTGCGGCCCAGCGTCCAGCATAGTGTGGGGCAGGGTATTTATGCCTGCCACAATACTCGATCTCCGAGGGTGAGAAGACCTTTTGCAGAAAGTGCTCTCCGTGCCGATCGATCATTTGGGCAATCCGGGCGCACTCAATAATGTCGGTTCCAATTCCCAGTAGTTGCATGACGCTCACAGCAGACGGCGGTTTGTTCGGGGCCTGAGAGGTGAATGCGGGAGCCAGGAAATTCCTCGCCCCGCGACTGGGACGAAGTCAGTTCGGGGGGCTGGTCGCCGCTTTCCTCTACGCCCTTATTCTACCGTGACGCTTTTCGCGAGGTTGCGGGGTTTGTCGACATCGCAGCCGCGGAGCACAGCGATGTGATAGGCCAGCAATTGGAGCGGGATGATCGAGACAATCGGCTGAAGGAACTCGTGGATTTGCGGAATATACACCACGTCATCGGCGACTTCCGCAATTCGTTCGTCGCCTTCTGCGGCGATGGCAATCACCGGCCCGCCGCGGGCCTTGATCTCTTCCAGATTGGACATCACTTTGTCGTAGATAAATCCCTTGGGCATCACGAAGACGCTGGGGGTGTTGTGATCGACCAAGGCAATTGGGCCATGTTTCATTTCGGCTGCGGGATATCCTTCGGCATGGATATAGCTGATTTCCTTGAGCTTTAACGCGCCTTCCAGTGCCGTGGGGAAGTTGAAGTGCCGGCCGAGGTAGAGGAAGTTGTTGCAGTCATGGTACTTGCGGGCAATCTGGGCAACCACTTCGTTTGTCTTGAGGGCTTGGCGAACGATTTCCGGCAATTGGCGCATCTGTTCAATCATTTTCCGCCCAGCGTTGTAGCTGAGGTGGCGGAGGCGGCCAAAGTGCAGGGCAAGCATCGCCAGCGCGAGGCATTGCGAAGTGTAGGCTTTGGTCGAAGCGACGCCAATTTCCGGACCAGCATGCAGGTAGACGCCGCCGCCCGATTCCTGGGCAATCGAACTTCCCACCACATTGCAGATGGCTAGTGTCAGGTGGCCCTTCCGCTTCATTTCGCGTAAAGCGGCCAAAGTATCAGCCGTTTCGCCACTTTGGGTGATCGCAAAGACCAGCGTATTCTCGTCCATTGGGGGATTGCGATAACGCAGTTCGCTCGCGTACTCGACTTCGACGGGAATTTGCGCGATCTCTTCCAGTAGGTACTCACCCACCAGGGCAGAATGCCAACTGGTCCCGCAGGCGGTCAGCACAATCCGCTTGATTCGCCGCAATTGATGGGGAGTCAGGTTCAAGCCGCCAAGGACCGCAGTTGCATCGTCTTCGCTCAGTCTTCCCCGAAGCGTATTTTGCAAAGACTCCGGTTGTTCGAAGATTTCCTTGAGCATGTAGTGGTCGAAACCGTTGAGCTCGACTTCTCGGGAATCGATTGCCAGTTCCTGAACATCGTGCACGATGATGCCGCGGTCGCGATGAGAAATTTCCAGTGAATTGGCCTGGATGACCGCGACCTGGTGATCGGCGAGATACACGATGCGGTCTGTATACCCGACCAAGGGCGAGGCATCGCTGGCAAGAAAGTGTTCGTTGTCACCGATCCCGACCACGAGCGGACTGCCGAGGCGGGCGGCAAAAATTGTGTCGGGCCATTGGCGGAAAACGATTGCGAGGCCGTAAGTGCCGCGGAGTTGGCTGAGTGCTTCCTTGATTGCATCGACGGCGGTGTCGAGTTCATGGGCTTCGCCTTGACGGCTCGCCCGCTGCCGAGCCTTGAGGCAATCAGCAATCAAATGAGCGACGACCTCGGTGTCGGTTTCCGAGACGAATTGATAGCCTTTTTTCTGCAGCTTTGCTTTCAGCTCAGCGTAGTTCTCAATCACTCCGTTGTGGACGACGACCAACTGGTCATCGCCACCGATGTGGGGGTGAGCGTTGGAAACGGTGGCAGCGCCGTGAGTTGCCCAGCGGGTATGGCCGATGCCGATCCCGGCGCGACAAGGATGAGTCGCAATCTGGGCCGCAAGTCCCGAGATTCGCCCCACAGACTTGAGCACCCGGAATTCATAGTTTTGGTCCAGAGTCGCTGTGCCCGCGCTGTCGTATCCGCGATACTCCAGCCGACGCAAACCCTCAAGCAGGAATTCCTGGGCGACCCGGGGACCAACATAACCAACAATCCCGCACATCGGTGGAAACTCCAGAAAACATTGATAGGAGGGAAGCAAGCGGCGAGGTGCCGGCGATGGGCACTGGGGGAATCAGAAAAAAGCGCAGGGTACCGGCTGGCAACTCGGTCTCCTGCAGTTCTGGTATCGAACCGGGAGGCCTATTCGATACAGACCAAGTGGCCGCACGAAATCCGCTGACCGGACGGATCTCAGTTGGGGGTGTCAAAAGGTAGGAGTCACTCCGAATTTACCGGTAGCCGCCGGTTGCTGTTCCCCGCCGGAAGCAGGCTTTAGAATAGTCGCCTGCTCTTGGTTGGAGCAGTCGGGGCGAATAACTTTCCCCCCGAAATTCTCGTTCTGCACTTGGAAATTTCATCATGGCTACCCGCGTTGAGCTTCCCCGTTTGACCCCTCCCCCCAAGGCCGCCCCTCAGGAAGTCATTTTGGTTGCCAGTGGCGATTTGCGATTGTCGGCAAACCGCGGCTGCTGGCCGGCTCAGTTGGAAATGGAGCGCCAGTTGGCCGCAGCCGTTGAGGATTGCGGCTGGAAAATTCGACGGGGACACGCTTTTGACAAACAGGCGGGGCACGGATTCATTGCCTCCCAGCGACAGGGAATGGACGTTTTTGCGAAGATTGATCGCGATGCTCCGTTGATTGTGGCGGAGGCAGTCTGGCAATATTCGCACCACTTGTTGCATGGGCTGGTTTCGCACCGGGGACCGATTCTGACTGTCGCCAACTGGTCGGGGCAATGGCCTGGTTTGGTTGGAATGCTGAACCTCAATGGCTCACTGACCAAGGCGGGAGTCAAATACAGCACGCTTTGGAGCGAAGATTTTGCAGCTCCCGAATTTCGCAAGAAGCTGAAGCAGTGGCTCGCCAAAGGCAAGGTGAATCACGACACTTCCCACGTCCAACCACTGGAGGATTTGAAGCTCGATTCCACTGCAGTCAAATTGGGCGAGGCACTCGCCGCCCAGTTACAGCAGGAAAAGGCCATCATGGGGGTCTTCGACGAGGGGTGCATGGGGATGTTCAATGCGATCATTCCTGATCATTTGCTGCACCCCACAGGAGTTTTCAAGGAACGCCTCAGTCAAAGCGCGTTGTATTACGAGGCAACCACGGTCGACGACCAGTTGGCTCGGCAGACGCTTGATTGGCTTCGCAAGAAGGGACTGAAATTCGAGTTGGGCAAAAACCACGCGACCGAACTCACCGAAGCCCAAATGCTGATGCAATGCAAAATGTACATTGCAGCGGTGCGGATTGCGGATGACTTTGGCTGTGACACGATTGGGATTCAGTATCAGCAAGGTCTCAAAGACTTGATGCCGGCAAGTGACTTGGTGGAAGGGATTCTGAATAACAGCGACCGGCCGCCGGTCCCCAGTCGGGACGGCAAACGCGTTCTGTACCGAGGCGAGCCGGTGCCGCACTTCAACGAGGTAGACGAATGCGCCGGGCTGGATTGCCTGATGACCTATCGAATTCACAAGGCGCTTGGGCAGCCGGTTGAGAATACTCTGCATGACTTAAGGTGGGGCGATTTCGACCCCACAGGTACGACAGACGAATATGTCTGGGTGTTTTTGATTAGCGGGGCCGCTCCTCCGGCTCATTTCATCGGTGGTTGGAAAGGGGCCTCCAGTTTGCGGCAGGTTCCCATGTATTTCCCGTCTGGCGGCGGCACGCTCCGGGGAATCTCGAAGCCGGGTGAAATCGTCTGGTCGCGGATTTTTGTAGCGGATGATCGGCTGAATATGGACTTGGGCCGGGCGAAGGTGGTAGAGCTGCCTGCCGGGGAGACCGAGAGACGCTGGAACCTGACCACTCGGGAATGGCCCATCATGCACGCGGTGACCTATGGGGTAACGCGTGACCAGATGATGGCCCGGCACAAGAGCAACCATATTCAGGTCGCTTACGCCGAAGATGCCGCCGCCGCGGATCGGGCCCTGCAGGCCAAGGCCGCGATGGCCCGGGCGTTGGGAATGCGAGTCGCGATTTGCGGCACTCGAGCCAAAGGCAAGGCTTGGTAGTGGCAAGCGGACACGAGCTGACCAAACAAGGGAGCGCAAGGCATTGAGAGTCGAGATCATTTCGATTGGCGATGAGATGACCACGGGGCAGCGTCTCGACACCAATTCGCAGTGGCTGAGCCAACGCTGCTGCGAACTTGGTCTCGAAGTGGCTTTCCACACGACGGTGGGTGATGATGCGGCGGACAATATCGCGGTCTTCGAGCAGGCCTCACGCCGTGTCGACCTGATTGTGGCCACCGGCGGGCTTGGACCAACGGCTGATGATTTGACTCGCAGCTGTTTGGCGGCCGTGGCAGGTGTGCCCTTGGTTCGCGACTCGTCCTCGGTGGCCCACATTGAATCGTTGTTTCAGCGGGCTCGACGGCCGATGCCGCCTTCCAATTTGGTGCAAGCGGATTTTCCGGAGGGGAGCCGCGTGATCCCGAATTCTCAGGGAACAGCCCCCGGCATCGATTTGCCGCTGGCACGGGGTGATAAGCGAGTCCGTTTTTTTTGTTTGCCTGGTGTCCCGGCTGAAATGTTCGAGATGTGGAACAGCTGGGTCGTGCCGGAAATCAATCAACTGATTGGCGATGGCCAGCAGTTGTACATGGAAGTGTTGAATTGTTTCGGGGCCGGAGAAAGTCAGATTGAGTCGATGCTGCCGGACCTGATCAATCGCGAGCGGATTCCTCGAGTGGGCATCACGGCAAGCCAAGCGACGATTTCATTGAGAATCCAAGCCAGGGGCCGCAGTCTCGAGGAGGCTCGTCAGCGCATGGCCCCGACTATTGAAATCATTGAAAACTGCCTCGGTGACCTCGTTTATGGACGGGGAGAGGAGACCATGGCCGAGGTGGTTGTTCGACAGTTGCAGCGTCGCGGCGAAACCTTGGCAATTTGTGATTTAGGCCTGCACGGATTGGTCGCGGCCGGATTAGCGCAGGCCCCCTGCGGCGATGCCGTGCTGCGCGGCAGTTTGGCCTTGCCCGGCCCTGCACAGGCCGAGCCGACGGCCGATGCAGGTCTGTGGATCGCGCAGGCAGAAGAAGTTCGCCAACAATTTGCCGCTGACTATGGACTCGTAATTGGACCACTTCAGCCAATCGATGAGCAGACCAGGGAAATTCGGGCACAGTATGTCGTGACGATGGTGGGACCGAGTCATGTTGCCCAGCAGGAGTTCATACATGCAGGCCATCCGTCGCTCAGACTGAATCGCAGCGTGAAGCAGGTGCAGAATTATTTGCGTTTGCAGCTCCGCGATGGCCAAAGCTGAGTCGCTGTAAGGTCGAACAAGCCGTCAAGGGTGAAGACAAAATGAGCAGAATTTTGGGTGAGAAATTCATGTTGGCAAGAGTTGGAGGATTCTCGGGCTGGCACCTGTTGGCTTGGGCTTTGCTGTTGGTGGGCCTCGCAGGGGAGCCTTTGCGCGCTCAATTGGCGGACTTGGTGATTCGCGGCGGTAAAGTGATCACCTTGGATGAGGCCCAGCCCGAGGCGGAAGCGATCGCAATTCGCGGGAATCGCATTCTGGCAGTCGGAAGTGCTCCAGCCTTGGCAGGCTTGATTGGTTCCGAGACCAAGGTCATTGAGCTCAGCCCCGGGCAGACGGTGATCCCGGGTTTGATTGAAGGCCATGGTCATTATCTGGGATTGGGACAATCCCTGATGATGCTGAACTTGGCGAAGGCCAAGACCTGGGAGGAAATCGTCACCGAAGTTGAAGTTGCGGCTCGGGTGACGCCGCCCGGGCAGTGGATCGTCGGTCGCGGTTGGCACCAGTCTAAATGGGATTCCCCTCCCGAGTCGGCGGTTGAGGGATATCCAACCGCTGAGGCCTTGTCGCGCGTGGCCCCGAATCATCCGGTACTCCTGACACACGCCAGTGGTCACATGAGCATTGCTAATGACTACGCCCTGAGGTTGGGAGACGTTACTCCGGAGACTGTCCCTCCCGAGGGTGGCGAGCTTTTGAAACAAGAGGATGGCCGGCTGACTGGGGTGCTTCGCGAGCGGGCGCAGGAATTGGTCACAAGGGCCTTGAATCGAGATGTCGCTCGGCAGTCCGGCGAACAGCGCGCGGCTGATTTGGCTCGGGCGATTGAGCTGGCTGGAAAGGAATGTCTCAAGCACGGAATCACGAGTTTTCAAGATGCGGGAACTTCGGTGGAATCGATTCGTGAATTGCGGCGTTACGCAGCGGCGGGAAAGTTGCCTGTCAGACTTTGGGTGATGGTCCGCGATGATTTGGAGTTGATCCGTCAGCAAGCGGCGAACTTGAAAATGGTGGGTTACGGTGAACAGTTCCTGACTGTAGCGGCCGTGAAACTTTCAATTGATGGGGCTTTGGGGCCGCACGGCGCTTGGTTGTTGGCGCCTTATGCTGACCTGCCTGCGTCCGTGGGGCTGAACACGATACCGCTGGAGACCGTGCGTTCGGCCGCTGATTTTTGTGCAACGCGAGGCTTTCAGCTGTGTGTCCATGCGATTGGCGATCGGGCAAATCGAGAGACACTGGATGCTTTTGAAACCGCCTTCCAGAAATATCCGACGCGAATCCCCCGACGCTGGCGAGTGGAACACGCACAGCATCTTCACCCGGACGATATTCCGCGATTCGGCAAGTTGGGTGTGATTGCAGCCATGCAGGGAGTGCATTGCACTTCCGATGCCGTGTTTGTCCCGCAACGGCTGGGGCAATTGCGGGCCGAGCAAGGTGCGTACGTCTGGCGGTCGTTACTGGACAGTGGCGCCGTTGTTACTAATGGAACTGACGCGCCGGTGGAAGAAGTCAATCCGTTTCCCAGCATTTACGCCAGTGTGACTCGGCAATTGCCCAATGGCATGCGCTTTTTTCCGCGACAAGTCATGACCCGGGAAGAGGCCTTGCGCAGCTACACGATTGACTCTGCCTACGCAGCCTTTGAAGAGAATGAGAAGGGTAGTTTGGTGGCCGGCAAATTGGCTGATCTCGCAATCCTCGATCGTAATCTGCTGACTTGCGAGCCGGAGGAAATTCTGGGCACACAGGTGAGGTACACCGTTCTCGGTGGAAAAGTGGTTTATTCAGCCGAAGTCCAAGCACGATAACTCAATTCAAGCTGAGGGCGTTGATTTGCCCAGGGCCGTTGGTGGGGCGTAGTCTGCGGCGGACAAAGTTTTTGCTTTGGCAAAAGGATGGGTATCCTTGGCCGTGCAAATAGGGAACGCTTGGATGGTAGGTCAAGCTTGATAGTTGACCAATCTGCGACGGCCATTGAAGAGGTGCCGGTGCCATGCAGAGATGGCACTGTAATTAAGAAGCTGACGTCGAACGGGCTTACCGGACTTGGCCATCGTCAGCTTGGGGCAGGGAATGTTCCTTCGCGGATGAGCTAGTGTTCACGTCCAACTCCGGTGCGCTGACGGATTGATTCGCCGCACTTCCATCTTGCGATCTGGCTTGGCTTGCCACGGGCGATTGGACGGCCACGGGAACTTGAGAGGCGCCCAACTCGGTGAATGCCATACCAGTTGCCGCCGAATCGCCGCGGTTGAGACCGCTGGCCAATCCTGTCTCCCTAATTTCGCCGGTCTGTCGAACCTTCAGTTCCTCGCGAATCACGGGGAGCTCGGAGGGTGCTTCAATACCCAAACGGACTCCGCCACTGGTCAAGCGGACGACCGTGACGCAGATTTCATTTCCGATCCAAATGCGTTCGCCGACTTTGCGACTTAACACTAACACGCTGCACTCCCCGCACGTGAAATGCCAAACTGGTAGGAAGGATCGGATGGCGAGCGGCAGAAAGCAAAACCGCCCAAAGGAACAACCGCCCAAAAGAACAAGCGCCCAAGAGGTCACCGACGAAGGCGCCGGACCGCCTTACTCCTAAACAGGCTATCGCTGAGACAGGGGTAAATCAACCGCCCTGCGGGGACCTCCACCAAGCGGATTTTTCAGCCGAAAGGAGCAAAAACCGGCAGGGCTCCTAATTGCCTGCCAACCGAACAGACCCGAACTGACTCGCGGTGAGGCGTTAAATTTCCCGCATTTACTGCAGTTTTACTGACCCGCTAGCGAGCCTGGCCTTGCCAAAGGGTGGCATTCCGAGAATTTCCGGGAAGATCGCTAAAATCCTGAAAAAGCAGATAACCTGTCCCAGCTGGTTGGTCGAAAAGTAGTTACGGAAATACCCGTAGATGAGTTGGCAGGGGGGAAACAGTCCAACTCGGATCGGACAACGTTCGTTCCTACCCCTGCGCCAGCCTGTCTTCAGGCATTTTCCCGGTTGTCTTTCAAATCGGGAACTTGGTACGCCCCTGAACTTTCAGGGAGAGGACCAAGGTTCTTCGGCGAGTGCCGCGGCCAGTCTTACCGCGGCCAGATTGCAACCGGTCAACGAGTTTTGGATTGAAGCAGAGCAGGTTTGACTGGGCGAGTTCGCAACAACTTCCAGTTGCTCTGAAACAAAGCTGGCGCGGTGGGTTGACCCAGCCTGATAGGTCTTGGAGACCGAGATCAGGACAATCCCCCACAGCCGGTCAGGGTTACGGTTAACGTTGTCATTCAGGAGGAAACAAATGCGACGTCTCGTATTGGGGATTGCGATCGCTGCAGCCGCCTGCGCCCCTGCTGTGGGCCAAGCGGACGATCAGCGAATCGCCGAGTTCATCAAGAGCCGACTGCAAACCGAGCAGCAAGCCGGTAATTTGCGTGGGTTCAACATCGACATGCGGGTCGAGCAGGGAACCGTCTGGTTCAAAGGCCATGTGGCCGACGAATCGATGGAAATGCTCGTGCTCAAGGCGGGACAAGCCGCCGGCCATCTTGGTGCAGTCCAAGTGGTAGACGAAATTGAAGTCAAAGCTTCAGCCCAGACCCCTGCCATGCCGGCTGTGGTTCAGGCAAGCGAAGCCGCGATGCCGTTGGCCCCGATGGCTCAGCCGTCGATGATGGTCAACTATCAGGAGCCGATTGGCCAACAACAGGTTCCGGGAAATATCCCGCTGGGAACTCCGGTTCAGGGCGTACCTATGCAAGGTATCCCGGGCCAGGGTATGCCTGGACAGGGTTTCCCAGGACAGGGTATTCCGATGTCCGCTTATCAGGGTGGCCCATCGTACCAGGGTGCAACTGGTCCGATGATGCAACCCGGACCGGGCATGATGCAGGCTTCGGGACCGATGATGCAAGCATCGGCTCCGATGCCGCTGCCGATGGGGTCAGCTGCTGGCCAGGACATGTCCGCGATGGCCGGTGGCCAACCGAACATGCCGGGCTACGCATGGCCGGGCTATGCCGCTTACCCCAACTACGGTGCGGTATCTTACCCGACCCAGTACTCGCCATCTGCTTGGCCGTACATCGGTCCCTTCTATCCTTATCCCCAAGTCCCACTGGGCTGGCGGAAAGTGGCGTTGGAATGGGATGACGGATGGTGGTACCTCGACTTCCATGACCGTTAATCGACGCTTCGACAGCGAAGACTGACCGTAATCCGAGACCCCTGGCAGGAACCACTTGCCGGGGGTTTTTTTGTTTCTTTGGGCTGCTTCGCAAGGGCTATTCCCGCAGCTTTGGCTCTCGCAGCTGGGCATTTCGCTGCTAGCGGTCGCACACAGTCAAGCTGGGGCAATTCAGTGGGAAAGAGAGCCAGCGGATCGAATCGGAAATTCCGGAATCACCAGAAAAATCCGCAAGTCCGGCAGAGTTTATCTCGATATAAGCGGTAGAGTTTGCGGCTGGGCTCACTCGCCGGCGGTCTTGAGGTACCGCCGGAGGACAAGGTTCCAGCCGGTCAACCAGGGTGTGGCTCGAGTGCTTGAGCCGCTTTTGGCCGCCGCAGGGCGAGCCTTCCAACAAGGGATTTGCGATGCATAAACAACGATTCACTTTGCTGATGGTGGCCATTGCAGCCTGCTGCTCGCTGACCATGACCGGTTGCTTCCAGGCGACCGGACCGACACTGGGTATCTTCAGTATTCCGATTCCGGTTTCACCATACTGGCAGAAGAACTACGAAGATAAGTTTCATGTCCAGGAACGATACGCTCGCGTGCCGATTCTGGGGCCGATTACCTCGGGTGGCCCGGTGGTTGCCTTGGACCCGCCGAGCGATGACGAAGTCTGGTGGGCCTTGGAGCGGGCTCGTCCCACTCAGGGCGGGATTCCTTTCCTGCATGAGACCCAACGGAACAACATTACGTTCGTGAAGGAGAAGATCGCCGACTACGTCGATCCTCCCCGCGTGATTCCGCTGATTGGCCCAGCTCAATTGCACCACGCTCACTACAAGTGCACGGCTTACTTCTCGGAACGGAAGATTGTGGGCTGGCCTTTCCCGCACACGCTGATCGACGAAGACTGCCAGGAAGTGTTGTACCTCGACCACAACCACTTCCACATGTGTGGCAACTTGGACTTCGGTCCAGCCACTTCGAACTACTAATCGCCTGCGGGCAGATGCCTGCAAGCATTTCGCAAATCCCTGTGAACCGCAGCCAGCACTCGTTGGCTGCGGTTTTTTTTATGCCTTGAGCGACGAATTTGGCGGGATTTCGGGGCAGCTTCACCCAGTGGGTGGTCGATGATCTCTCCATGACGAAACGCAAGGGACGGGCTTCTATAGCCACCCTGATACCCAACCTGTTTTAACCGCGGCCCGGTCGTCATAAAATTCGGGCTGCCGTTCCGTAAGTTTCATTCAGGCCGGTGAATCGCCGGCCGAATTCTGAACCCGCGTTGCCTGTGAATACGTCAATCAAAAAGTATGAACGCGTCTCCAATGTCGCCGGCCTCGTCTGGATTTTGCTCCTGACAATGCCATTCGTCATCTGGGGAGGCGTGGGCGTCTTGTCCCGCTTCTCCAACGACATCCGCCAATGGCTTCCCAAGGGTTTTGTTGAGGCCGAGCAGTACGATTGGTTCGTCAAGCATTTTGGCGTCGACGAGATGGTGGTGGTCTCTTGGCCAGACTGCCAGCTCAATGACCCGCGTTTGCCCCAACTGGCTGAGGCGTTACGGCAGCAGCAGGACGAGTCCGGGAAACCCGTATTTGCTCAAGTGCTCACCGGGCCTGAAATCCTCGGCAAGGTCGTTGGTGCGAATGTATCGGAGGACGAGGCGATTCGCCGCTGCACCGGCGTGTTTCTGGGGCCCGATCGCCAGACTACCTGTCTACTAGCCTTCCCGGGAGCCACATCAGCAAAGAACCGGACCAAGGTTGTCCAACTCCTCAACAAAGTAACCCGCGAGTCAATTGGGCTGGAGCCGAGCGAGTTGCATTTGGGTGGACCGACGGTCGACGGAGCAACGATTGACCAGGAAAGCAAACGCTCCCTGCAGACCTACATTGGGCTGACCGCCTTGGTCGTGCTCGCATTGACCTGGTTTCGGTTGCGAAACTTGCTGCTGACCGCGGTGATTTTGGGAGTCGCAGGCTACTGCGGCCTCATTGCGCTCGCGCTGCTGTACTGGACCGGCGGCTCAATGAACTTGACCATGATCATGTTACCGACGCTGGCGTTTATCCTGGCAGTGTCGGGGTGCGTGCACATGACCAACTATTACGTCAAGGCGCGGTACGTTCACCATGCGGCCCGCCCGATCGAAGAAGCCGTTCGATATGGCGCGATGCCGGTTTTCCTCTCGACATTCACGACCGCGCTGGGCCTGGCTTCGTTAGCTACCAGCCAGATCTTGCCGATCAAGCTTTTCGGTTTGTACTCGGCCGCTGCGGTAATGCTGGCTTTGCCCCTGATGATTTGGCTCGTGCCGACAATTCTTCATCTCTTGGCCCAACATCGTACGCTGGTTCATAGTCGGCATGAGTTGGAGGATGAAAGTGATTTGCCAATGAGTCCCTTTTTGAAGGGATGCGCTTGGCTGGGCAGTGTTTCGCCGACTCTGGTCTCGCTGGTCTTTGTCGCTGGTTTGATTGGAGTTGGTTGGGGCTGCCTCGATTTGCAGTCGACCGTCAAAATCCAGGGGCGATTTGCCGAATCGACCAAGATTATCAAGGACTACAAATGGCTGGAGGAGAAGCTTGGCCCTCTGGTTCCAATGGAAGTGATCTTGCGCGTGCCGCAGGAACACCCGCTTAGTGACTACGACCGCATGCTGGTCTTGGCCAACCTGGAATTGGCGATTCAGGAAGATCCGAATATCTCGGCATCCTACTCGGCTGCTACCTTTCGTCCTGAAATGCAACGCGGCCGGGGGATTCGGAATGAGATGGAAAAGCGGTTGATGCGCGAGGCTTGGGAGAACAGTCTGCCCCAATTTGTTGACGGCGGCTTGATCGGTCATGCCGAAGGGGAGCAACTCTGGCGGATCAGCCTGCGAATTGCGGCGATGAATGATGTGGACTACGGTTACCTGCTCGACTCGATCAAGAAACTGGTCGCTGCCCATATGGAGCGAATCAATCAGGGCCTCGAGCAGCGCGGGCAACCGGCCAGCTTTGATTTTGTGATCACGGGCGGCGTCCCGATGATTTATCGCGCCCAGCATCAGGTGTTAAGCGACCTGGTGTCGAGCTTTCTCTGGGCGTTTGCCACCATCAGCCTGGTGATGATGTGGGTCGCCCGCGGATTCTGGGCGGGGCTGATTTCGATGCTGCCGAACATTTTACCCCCCATCATCGTTTTCGGTGTCATGGGTTGGACCGGCTGGTTGATCGATATCGGTTCAGTGATGACCGCCAGCGTCGCAATGGGGATTGCTGTCGATGATACGATCCACTTTTTGGCTTGGTATCGCCGGGGATTGGAACGCGGGCTGACTCGCTACGGCGCAGTGGAGCATGCCTTTCATCACTGCGGCAAATCAATGATCGACTCGACCCTGATTTGCGGGCTGGGAGTGGCTCCATTTCTGTTCAGTGAATTCCTGCCAACTGTCCGCTTCTCTGCCCTGATGTGTTTGATGTTGCTCGTAGGCTTGATTGGAGACTTGGTTTTCCTGCCTGCTCTGCTGCTCTCACCATTGGGGCGCTTGTTCCTCGTCCGGATGAAGCATGATCCGCAGGGTGAACGAGCCCCGGTCGATAAGGCCAATCACAAGGCAGCGTGAATGTCAGTTGGGTGATTGCGGGAGGCCTTTGCAATCGTACAGGCTTGGGCTCACTGCCAGTCGTGCGTGCGCAGTCACTCTGGCAACGGTTGGTCCTTGGTTTCGGGAGCAAATGCCAAGGCGACAATCCCGACGAGGAAAAAGCTGCACATTGAAATCGCAGCCCAGCGGAAACCCTGCTGGTATCCATTCGCCTCATTGAAGACGTATTTGGTCAGATAACCCAACGTCAACGGGCCAACAGCTGCCACCAATCGGCCGACGTTGTAACAAAAGCTGACCCCCGTAGAGCGGAGCCGGGTCGGAAAGAGCTCGGGGAAATAGATGGCGTAGCCACCGAATAAAGAGAGCTGCCAAAAGCCCATCAGCGGCACCATCCAGAAGATCTCGTGAAACTGGTCGAGCTGCGAGTACACCAAGATAGTGCTGGCGGCGGCCAGAATGAGACAAACGAGAAACGTGGGCTTCCGGCCAAAGTAAGCTGCCAGATAGCTGAAGGCATTCATTCCAAAGAACGCTCCGGCGTTAAGCATCACTGAGGTCATTCCGACCCAGAACGCAACTTTGCCCGCGACCTGTTCCTTGGAGAGGCCATCGGCCTCGAAACGATTGGTGGCAACCACATTAATCAAGTCAAAAGTGAAGAAGCCGATTCCCCAGAGTCCGACCACTCCACTCAACCCGAGCAAAAATCCGACGATCGCATTGCGACGCCAACGCGGCGAAAAGAGCTCGCGGTAGCTGCCCAGCTGAGACTTGTCTGCCGATGCCTGAAGCGCGACCCACGATTCCGGCTCTTTCAGCCGGGCACGAATCAGGATCACCAACAGCGCAGGCAGAGCGCCGATCAGAAACATCAGCCGCCAAGCTGTCAGGGGTTGGCCTGCCAACTCCATTGACTTCAGCGCTCCGTTGCTCTCGGCAATTCCGAGGTTGATGTTGATCACGGCCGCAGTCACATTCCCAATGGTTGAGCAACTTTGCAGAAAACCCAAAGCATACTGACGAATCGAGTTCGGCATCACTTCGGCGACCAAGGCGACACCAACGGCAAACTCGCCTCCTACCCCCAACCCGGTGAGGAAACGAAACAGGGCAAAGTCCCAGAGCCCACGGGAAAAAGAGCTGAGTCCGGTGAACAGGGAGTAGAGCAGGATCGTCCAAAGCATTACCCGGACTCGTCCGTAACGATCTCCAAGGACACCGAAAATCAAGCCGCCCACGGCCCAGCCAATCATGAACACACTGGTGCAGACGCCCCCGTAGAAATTCACGTCGTCCCTGCTGGCGGGAATTACCTGCGGTTGGCCATCGACCAGTCGGGTCTCGGCCAGCAATTCCCGCATGGCCGGCGTTCGAGCCAAAGCAAACAGCTGCTGGTCCATCGTGTCAAACAGCCAACCCAAGGCGGCGACCACGAGAACGAACCACTGGTACCGGTTCAGGCGGAGGAACCAGTTGCGTCCGCTGGCCCGGTTGCTTTCGGTAGCAGCGTCAGGCAATGAAGGAGAGGTTGGGGACATGGAACATCAAACTCCAATTCGTTCAGGCTGAGCCGCACCGGCTGTTGGCAGCCGATTATGCCACGAAAGGAAGCGAGGTGACAGCACGGAACGAAGCTTCCGTTGATGGTTCCGCTAGAGGTCAGACTTCGTCCTCAGCTTTGACGTCGGCGATTGCCGAAAGAAATTGGCGACAGGATTCAAACCGGGCATCGGGCTTGATTTCCAGGCAACGGTGCACGGCCCGAGCGAGCTTTTGATTCAAGTTGGGGCGAAACTTGAGAATGTCCTCGGCTTTCTTCTGGTCGTGAGCCAAGGCGGCCAACGCCGTCGTATCCGTCGCCCCCCAAGGATGTTCATTGGTTAGCATCCGATAGGCAGTGACGCCAAAGGCGAAAATGTCGACGCGTTGGTCGGTTGCCCGTCGTCGAATGATCTCGGGGGCCATGTATTGCGGCGTTCCAGTGCGGTTGCCCGGCTGCCGAAAGGGAGCTTCATTGGGGACAGTCAGACCAAAGTCAATCAGCTTCAGCCACGAGAAGTCTTTGTAGCAGATGAAATTGCGGGGGCAGATGTCACGGTGAATGAACCCGGCATCATGGACTGCCTGAATCCCTTCGGCCATCTGCCGGATGTGAGTCAGCCGCCAAGGGAGCCAATCGAAGGCCAGATCGCGAACGAGCGTGTTCACTCCCGGGCCGTCGATATACTCCATCAAGATGTATTCCTGTCCTTGGGTCGTCTTTCCAAATTCGTACGTCTTGGCGACTCTTGGATGATCAATCTTCATCCCGATCTCACCTTCCTCAGGCCGCTTCAAGCCTTTGAACCGATCGCGGAATTGGGTCAGTTTTTCAGCATCCAGCAACTTGATGCCGTAGACCTTTCCGGTGGAGATGTCATGGGCCACATGGAACTTGGACATCGTTCCGGTAAAGGCGTGCCGCTCCAGACGAAAGCGTTTCGAGATGTCGAGACGCTCCGTACCTTTGGACTTAAAGAGACCCGCAAACCGGTCGAGAATTCCCATCGAGCAGCCAGACTTTAGATGTTACTTCCTGAGCGAATGGCACACGCCTCGCCCACCTCAGTATAGGCAGAGGCGTGGAAATGCCCAAGTTTTCTGCCGCGGCATTCAGGTCAAAACCGCTCGCTACCGAACGATTGCGGCCGAATTCAGCAACTCAGCCCCGGGAGGGGTTGGACGAGCCCCAATGAACTGACTTGGGCGAATCACTTGCCGCAATAGTCGATCGTCCGGGCGATTTCGCTTTTCAGTTTTTCCCGAGAAACGATTCGATCCACGAAGCCATGCTTCAAGAGGAACTCACTCGTTTGAAACCCTTCCGGCAGCTCGATCCGAATCGTTGCCTTGATTGTTCGCGGGCCGGCAAATCCGATCAGCGCTCGGGGCTCCGCAAAGATGACGTCGCCCAAAGATGCAAAGCTTGCCGCGACACCACCCATCGTGGGATTGGTCAGCACCGAAATGTACAGACCACCAGCCTGATCATAGCGAGCCAGGGCTGCTGAGACCTTGGCCATCTGCATCAAGGAAAGAATCCCTTCATGCATCCGGGCCCCCCCACCCGAGCCGCTGATGATGATCAGCGGAAGCCTTTCTTCGGTTGCCCGCTCGACCAGTCTCGCGAGGCGTTCGCCAACTACCGATCCCATGCTCCCCATAATGAATGCAGAGTCGGTAACACCAAAGGCGACCCGCCGTGCCCGGATCATTCCACAGCCAGTGATTGCAGCATCTCGAAGTCCCGTCTTGGCCTGCTCGGCTACCAGTCGCTCGGAGTAGGGTCGACTGTCGGCAAACTGGAGCGGATCAACCGGCATCAAATTGGCATCCCACTCCTCAAAGGTTCCTTCGTCCAGCACCTGCTCGATCCGCTGCTGAGCCGAAACGTACATGTGGTACTGACACTCCGGGCAGACATTCATCCGCTTTTCCGCCTCTTTGCGGAACACAGCCGCTTTGCAGCCGGGGCATTGGATCCAAGTGCCTTCGGGAACGCCGCGCTTCTTGGTGCGAGCCGAATTGGACGTGGTCTGGTTTTCAAGCGTATCGGACATGGGGTGAACCACCTTGCCAAAGTGCATTGGATCGGAAGACAAAGAAAAAAGCCGAATTCACCGCGAGATTTTCTCTGTACCACCTGAACGTTGTTCTATTATGCCCCAGAACCCTCCGTTTGACGATGGGAAAGCCTCGTTCCCCCCGCGGCTGGAATTTGGCTCGGCCACGCAACTCCCTTTTCGTCCGACCTCCCACCAGCTCCTGTCTTTTCCGTCTCAGTCGGGCCTCGCGCCAGCCCCCCGGTTCGTCTTCTCAGCCGGGCTTCGCGCTAGCCCCCGGTTCTTTAGGCGGAAACGGTTTGCCTAGAATGACTGGCGGGCACAGATAACGAGCAAGAGCGGTCGGCCTCTCCGCCTTGACCGAGTTTTCGGGACAGAGCCTCAGCCGCCGGCGAGATAATTTCAGGCAAGCGATTTATCGAGAACAACAGCAGGAACGCAAATGGGATCGCAAACAAAACGGCGGAAGTTGAATTGGACATCGCTGGACCAAGTCTTGGCCGAATTGGACCGCATTGAAGCGGCGGCAAAAAAAGGCGACCTTGTGGCAACCGGTAGCTGGACTCCTGGGCAGATCCTGACCCATTTGGCAGCGTGGATTGAATACGGCTATTCCGGATATCCCCTCCAGCCACCTCCCTGGATTTTGCGTTGGCTGCTGCGCGCGATGCTTCCAGGGATGTTGTCCAAAGGAATGCGGCCGGGGGTTCGCATTCCCGGCATTCAGGCAGGAACGGTAGGGCAGGAAGTCGTATCCACTGCCGACGGAATCGAGCGCTATCGTCAGGCAGTCAAAAGGTTGGCCAGCGGCGAACCCTGCTCTTATGACAGTCCAGCATTCGGTCGCATGTCTATGGAAGACCGGGTGCGTTTGAATTTGAGGCATGCCGAACTGCATTTGAGCTTTTTGCAATATTGAATTTGCCGGTTTCAATGCCGCCGACTCATTCGTTCAGTTTCAGCTCGCTACTGGTTCCCGTTCCCTGCTTTTACCGGTCCCAGCCTTTACTCCACACTGGTAATATTTGAGCTCGTTAATTCACGGACATTCGGGCAGGCTTGGCCATGCCAGACATTCCTTGCTATAACAAGAAGGCTTCCTGAACTCGGAAGCGGAACCAGGGCTGGTGCCCGGCGCGGTCTTCAAAACCGTCGAGCCGCATGGAAAACATGGGGTTGGTGGGTTCGATTCCCATGCGCTTCCGCCATTTTTTTCTCAGCTGTAGGCTGCCCCGATTTTACTCTGAAGCGGGCTCTCGCGATTTCACTCTTGAAGCGGGCTCGCGCGATTTCATCCTTAAGCGGGCTGCTGCGGTTTCACGCCCAAGCCAAAAAGTGGACGCCATCGCCCGAAACGCTTGGGCTCTGCTGGCTATATGGGCTGGCCGTGGTCTCGTGGGCTGGCCGTGGCCTCTGTGGCCCGATTGCCACGAATTCAGTCAGAGCGAACGGCTGAATGACCTCAAGGACCGAGCGGCACGTTGATTGGCCAAGGTCATTCAGCGTTCCCACTTCTGCTCGGCTGATGCCAAGTCTACCTCATCGCCTTGGCGATTAACTTGTTTGCCTCTTTGGGATTGCGTTGGCATTCCAGCAGAGCTGTCAGCATCAGCGGGGCGACGATTGTCGCGTCCGATTCAATCACGAACATCGGCGTCTTTTCGGTCAACTTGTCCCACGTGATCTTTTCGTTGGGAGTGGCTCCCGAATACGAACCATACGAAGTGGTCGAGTCCGAGATCTGGCAAAAGTAAGCCCAAGGTTTTACTTTCTTGCCCAAGTCGTACTTGATCGAAGGGACGACACAGATTGGGAAGTCCCCGGCGATGCCGCCGCCAATCTGGAAAAAGCCAACCCCTGCCCCGGCTGACATTTCCTGATACTGCTCGTAGAAGTTGACCATGTATTCGATTCCGGATTTCGCGATCGCGGCCGAGCAATCCTCGAACTTCACATGGGACGCAAAAATGTTGCCAAACGTGGAGTCTTCATACCCCGGAACGACCATCGGCAAGTTCGCCTTCGCCGCAGCCAACAACCACGACTCGTCGGCGGCTCCCTCGTGAAGTTTCGCGGGTAGCTTCTGCACCAGTTGGTAGAAGAACTCGTGCCAGAAATGCCGGGCCCCATTCTTCGAGGCAGTTTCCCACATTGGGACAATGAACTTCTCGACTGCCCGAAACGCTTCGTCCTCAGGAATGCTGGTATCGGTCACCCGACGCATCCGGTCCTTAAGAATCTTGGTGTCGTCTGACTTGGTGAAATAGCGGTACTCCGGGAAGTCCTTGTAGCTGTCATGAGCCACGAGGCGGAATAAGGATTCCTCCAAGTTCGCACCTGTGCAGGAAATGCCATGGATCAAGCCCTCGCGAATTGCCGGTGCCAGGGTGATGCCCAATTGGGCTGAAGACATTGCGCCAGCCAAGGTCCAGAACATTTTGCCGCCAGCCTGCAGGTGACTCCAATAGGCGAGCAACGCATCACGAGTGACTCGGGCATTGAAGTTTTTATAGTTCCGCAGAATGAACTCAAGCGTAGGAAGTGACGACATCGTTGGTAATTCCGGGGAAAGATTCAGCGTGCCGGCAGGTCAGCAAGACCAGCCAGTAAAGAGCTTGATTTTAAGCAGCCTGCCGAACTTGGAAAACCGGGCGAGATTGGGTACCTCCGGGACGGCAAAAAAAGAGGCTCTCGATCCGAGAGCCTCAAGTGTTGCTGGGAATTCGCCAAGTCAGATAGGCCTAAACCAGGTCAAACCGGTCGAGGTTCATCACCTTATTCCAGGCCGCCACAAAATCGTGAAGGAATTTCCCGCTGCCATCGTGGGAGGCATAGACCTCAGACAACGCCCGCAACTGTGAGTTCGAGCCGAAAATCAAATCGACGGCTGTCGCCTTCCATTTCACTTCGCCCGACTTGCGGCAACGTCCTTCAAAGAAGTGCTCGCACTGCGGGGACTTTTTCCATTCAATGCCCATATCCAAGAGGTTGCGGAAGAAGTCATTGCTCAACGTCTCGGGGCGACTCGTAAAGACTCCCAATTGCGACTTGCCATAGTTGGCATTCAAGGCCCGCAACCCGCCCACCAGGACGGTCATCTCCGGAGCTGTCAGGGTCAGCAGTTGGGCCCTGTCGATCAGACATTCCTCAGACGGAATAGTCTGGTCTTTGCGGATGTAATTGCGGAATCCGTCTACCTTGGGCTCGAGAACAGCGAAAGATTCAATGTCGGTCATTTCCTGCGTCGCGTCGGTGCGACCGGGAACAAAAGGAACTGCGAGTTCATTCCCAGCCTTCTTGGCCGCTGCCTCGATGGCGGCGCAGCCACCGAGCACGATCAAATCGGCGAGCGAAATCCGTTTGCCGCCTGATTGAGCGGCATTGAACTCGCCGCGAAGCTGCTCCAGGATCTGCAGGATTTTCGCCAACTCGGCCGGTTGATTGACTTCCCAGTCCTTCTGCGGAGCAAGCCGAATGCGGGCTCCGTTGGCACCGCCCCGCTTGTCGCTTCCGCGGAAAGTCGAGGCTGCAGACCAGGCAGTGTAAACCAGTTGGGAGATCGAAAGACCGGAAGTCAGCAGCTTGCTCTTCAGCCCGGTGATATCGGCAGCATTGACCAACGGGTGGTCCACTGCCGGGACCGGGTCCTGCCACAACTGGGCTGGAGGAACTTCGGGGCCGAGCAGACGCGAAACCGGGCCCATGTCGCGATGGGTCAACTTGTACCAAGCCTTGGCGAACGCTTCCGCAAACTGCTCTGGATGCTCGTAGAAGCGGCGCGAGATTTTCTCGTAAGCCGGGTCCAAACGCAGCGCGATGTCCGTCGTGAACATTATCGGAGCATGACGTTTGCTGGAGTCATGCGCATCGGGAACCGAACCTTGAGCCGATGAATCCTTGGGAGCCCACTGCTGCGCGCCACCGGGACCCTTTACCAGTTCCCACTCGTAGCCAAACAGATTCTCGAAATAATTGTTGTCCCAGCGAATCGGATTTTTGGTCCAAGCTCCTTCCAGTCCGCTGGTGATCGTGGCGGCGCCATTGCCTGTACCAAAGGAATTCTTCCAGCCGAGCCCTTGCTCCTCGATGCTCGCTCCTTCAGGCTCTGGTCCAACGTACTTGGAGGCGTCGGCAGCTCCATGTGCCTTGCCGAAAGTATGGCCGCCGGCGATCAGGGCGACGGTCTCTTCATCGTTCATGGCCATCCGCGCAAAGGTCTCGCGGATGTCGCGGGCTGCCGCCAGCGGATCGGGTTTGCCATTTGGTCCTTCGGGGTTTACATAGATCAGGCCCATTTGGACGGCACCCAACGGGTTCTCCAACTCTCGGTCGCCCGTGTAACGTTTGTCGCCAAGCCATTCGCTCTCGGGACCCCAGTAGATGTCTCCCTCTGGTTCCCAAACGTCATCGCGACCACCGGCAAAGCCAAACGTCTTGAAGCCCATTGACTCCAGGGCAACATTGCCGGCAAGGATCATCAGGTCAGCCCAAGAAATGCCGCGGCCGTACTTTTGTTTCACCGGCCACAGCAAGCGGCGGGCCTTGTCGAGATTTGCATTATCCGGCCAGCTGTTGAGCGGCGCAAATCGCAGCGTTCCCGAACAGGCACCGCCGCGTCCGTCAGCGATGCGGTACGTCCCGGCGCTGTGCCAAGCCATCCGAATGATGAGCGGGCCGTAGTGACCGTAGTCAGCTGGCCACCACTCCTGAGACGTTGTTAGCGCGACCTCCAAATCTTTCTTGACGGCAGCCAAATCGAGCTTTTCAAATTCGTCGGCGTAGTTAAAACCGGACTCCATCGGATTTGAAAGAGCCGAATGCTGATGCAGGATTTGCAGATTCAACTGCTTCGGCCACCAACTGCGATTTGATAGAGCGCCAGCCTGGGTGTGACGTAACGCAGCGCCCATTACCGGGCATTTACTTTCATTCGACATGTCGATTGTCACCTCTTTCAGAACAAATTTGGTCCGCGTCTGCTGTCAACTTACCGCCTTGCCAAGACCTTGCAAAGTGGCGACAAAACGGCCCTTAATCAGCGTGGAATTGAACGAATGGGCAGGATGTCGGAGATGAGTTGCCCAAACGGGTTGCCCCCGATTTTGCCGACCGAGCCGTGCCAGATTTGACTTCGACCATTTTTTTGACAGCTGGGAAAATGTCGGGCAGGCTAGGCGGCCTTTTGAACTTCGCCCGCCAAAAAGTCAGCGCTGGCGTTCTGACCAGAGGTCGGGCCTGATTTGCCGATCCTTCCCGACTTCACTTGCCTGAACAACAGGCTGCACTAAACAGTTGCGCCAAACATCCAGCCCACGCCCGCAGTCAACGCCATCGCGATCGCTCCCCAAAAGGTGACTCGCCATGCTCCGGTCGCAATCTTCGCGCCGCCGGCTTGAGCCCCCCAGCCCCCGAGTACAGCGAGCAGCACGAGCGAGGCAATGATCACCACCGCAATGACGGCATTTCGCGGCACCAGCCAAGCCACCAGCAGAGGTATGGCTGCCCCGACGGCAAAGGTTCCTGCTGATGCAAAAGCAGCTTGAATCGGCCGCGCCGCAGTCAGTTCCGAAATTCCAAGTTCGTCGCGCGCATGCGCGCCGATCGCGTCGTGCGCCGTTAATTGCTCGGCGACCTGTTTGGCGAGCTCGGGCTGCAATCCGCGCTGCATGTAGATTCCAGCCAACTCTTCCAGTTCAAGATCCGGCTGGGTTTCAAGTTCCTGCCGCTCCCGCTGCAAATCAGCCTGCTCGGTGTCTGACTGCGAGCTCACGGAGACGTACTCTCCCGCAGCCATCGACATCGCCCCGGCGACCAAACCTGCGGTGCCGGCCAGGAAAATTTCACTGCTGCTCGCTCCACCTGCGGCGACACCGACCACGAGACTGGCGGTCGAGACAATGCCGTCGTTCGCTCCCAAAACTGCGGCCCGCAACCAGCCGATCCGACTTGAGCGATGAAGTTCCTCAGAAAATGGATGCATCAGAGTACTCCTCTTGGTTTCAGGCGGAATTGAGAGCGTTCATTTTGACCGGCCTGTTGAGAGTCCGCGAGAACCAGGCGCAAAAAATCAGCCTGCGGGAACAAGCCCACAGGCTGATTGGTTGGCACATTTCCGGAGTAAACGGATTCCTGCAAAAGTTCGCCGAGAAATTCTCGGCTACTTAAAAACGTAACACAGCCGCCGGGCGAAAGCCTGGCAGGGCCGATTAACGTTGCTCAAAAGCAACCGAGCGTCCGCCGTTTCGTTGGGCTGCGTCGAGATCGAAGCGGTCGAGATTCATCACTTTATTCCAGACGGAAATAAAGTCGTCGACGAACTTTTGCTCGGCATCACGCGAGCCATAAACTTCGGCAATCGCCCGCAGTTGGGAGTTGGAGCCGAAAATCAGATCGACTCGCGAGCCGGTCCAGACAACATTCCCGCTCTTTCGGTCAATTGCCTCGAACTGGTTCTCGTTATCCGGCGACATTCGCCAATCGTGGCCCAGGTCGAGCAGATTGACGAAGAAGTCGTTACTGAGGGTCCCTGGCCGCTTGGTAAACACTCCTTGTTGTGAATTACCCGTGTTGATGTCCAACACGCGCAAGCCTCCCAGGAGCACTGTCATTTCCGGTGCGTTCAGCGTCAGCAGGTTCGCCCGGTCCACCAGGAGTTCCTCAGCCGGACGGTATTGGCCTTGGCCAAGGAAGTTGCGGAAGGCGTCTGCTCGCGGCTCGAGAACGCTGAATGAAGCGGCGTCGGTCATCGCCTCGGTTGCATCCGACCGCCCTGGGGCAAACGGAACAGCCACATCGTGACCACCCTTCTTGGCCGCAGCTTCAATCCCCGCACAGCCACCAAGGACAATCAGGTCTGCCAGCGAGATTTTCTTTCCATTTTTTTGAGTTGCATTGAACTCTTTTTGGATCTTCTCCAGCGTCGGCAGAACTTTGGCCAAGCTGGCGGGCTCGTTCACTGGCCAGTCCTTTTGCGGCGCCAGTCGAATCCGCGCACCGTTGGCTCCCCCGCGCAAATCAGTTCCGCGAAAGGTAGACGCTGAGGCCCAAGCGGTAGCCACCAAGTCGGAGATCGAGAGCCCAGAGTTCAGCAACTTGGATTTCAGGTTGGCGATATCCTCGGCGTTGACCAGCGGATGATCGACTGACGGAACCGGGTCCTGCCAGATTTGAGCTGGCGGAACTTCCTTGCCGAGCAAGCGGACGTGTGGGCCCATGTCGCGATGGGTCAGCTTGTACCAAGCCCGAGCAAACGCTGCGGCAAACTGGTCTGGATTATCCAAGAAAAGTTTCGAGATCTTGTTGTAAGCCGGGTCAGCCTTCAAGGCCAAGTCAGTGGTGAACATGATCGGCGCATGTTTTTTGTTGGGGTCGTGGGCGTCGGGCACGGTGCCTTGAGCCTCAGCATTCTTCGGCGTCCACTGTTGAGCTCCCGCCGGACTCTTGGTCAGTTCCCAGTCGTATTTGAACATGTTCACGAAATAGTCATGCGACCATTCGGCCGGCGTCGAAGTCCACGCCCCTTCCAGTCCGCTGGTGATCGTGTCCCCGCCGTTCCCCTTCCCAAACTTGTTCTTCCAGCCGAGTCCCTGCTCCTCAATGCCAGCGGCTTCCGGCTCGCGCCCGACATGTTCCGCCGGGTTGGCGGCACCGTGGGCCTTGCCGAAAGTGTGACCACCGGCAATCAAGGCCACGGTCTCTTCATCGCTCATCGCCATGCGACCGAAGGTCTCGCGAATATCGCGAGCGGCGGCCAGAAGATCGGGCTTGCCATTGGGGCCTTCCGGATTGACATAAATCAATCCCATCTGAACCGCGCCGAGCGGATTCTCCAGTTGGCGGTTTCCGGTGTAACGCTTGTCACCAAGCCACTCGCTTTCCGGTCCCCAATAGACATCGATTTCCGGTTCAAATACGTCGGCGCGTCCGCCGGCGAAGCCAAACGTCTTGAGTCCCATCGATTCGAGGGCCACATTGCCTGTGAGGATCATCAGGTCCGCCCACGAAATGCTGCGACCGTACTTCTGCTTGATCGGCCAAAGCAATCGGCGAGCCTTGTCCAAGTTGGCATTGTCGGGCCAGCTGTTCAGCGGTGCAAACCGCAGGGTGCCCGAGGCGGCCCCGCCGCGCCCGTCTGCGACTCGGTAGGTCCCCGCACTGTGCCACGCCATGCGAATGAAGAAGGGCCCGTAGTGGCCGTAATCCGCTGGCCACCAATCCTGCGAGTCGGTCATCAACGCCCGCAAGTCTTTTTTGACAGCTTCGAGATCGAGCTGTTTGAATTCCGCGGCGTAGTCAAACTTCTCGCCCAACGGATTACTTTGGGGCGAGTTTTGATGAAGCACTTGCAAGTTCAACTGAGTGGGCCACCAATCACGATTATTCATCGGGCCAGTGTATTTATCGTCAGCTGCTTGCTTTTCACCTGCAGCAGAACTTGCTTCCGGCTTGGCTGGTACGCCGGTAGCGGCGGCACCCAGTTTGGCGCCGGTAATGGGGCAAACTGCTCCAGCTTCCAAGTTGCCATGGGGGTTGCCGGTATCCTGCATCACTGCCGCGGTCGCTTCCAATGACACGCAGCCGCTCAAGGCGAGAGCGACTAGCCAGCGAGCGCCTCGGGCTTTACGCCCAACGCGAACGGGATTTGGCAGACCGCCACCGGAATTCGGTTGAGTGGAATGTTTGGACATTTGTTTCTCCTTCATTAAAGTGCACTGACCGAAAGCCCTTGTGCGTTCGGCCCAAGCGAATCTTCGCGAGAAATTAACTGGGTCAATTCCCCGCTTTGTATTTTTTGGATGTTCGTGAAGCTGCCGCCTGGAAAGTTTTGGGGCGGGTACTTTTTCGTTTCGGCCGGCAGTTTGGGCACATGCCCCAGTAGATCACTTCCGCTTCCTCGATTTGATAACCGGAGTCGGAGGCGGCAATTAAACAGGGAGCCGAGCCGAGCGCGCAGTCCACGTCCTCCGCCCGCCCACAGCTCTTGCAGATGACGTGGTGGTGATTGTCACCGACCCGATCTTCATAGAGGGCCGCAGAACCTGCTGGTTGGATGCGCCGCAGCAGTCGTTTTTCCACCAGCAAATTGAGCGCATCGTAAACGGCTTGGCGGGAAATCGTGCCGAGCTCTTTGCGAACCACTTCGGCCACGTCATCTGCCGTGCAATGCGGAATCGCTGCCACAACGCGAAGAATGGCCAACCGCTGCGCGGTTACCTGCATGCCGTGGCTTCGCAATAACTTGGTCCAATCTCGATCCATGCCCTCGTTTTAAGTTAATTCTGGACAATGTAAAGTCGTGGGAGTTGTCCAAAATGTCGCAGTGGGCATGAATGCCCAGCGACGAGCGGAATCGCACGGTCAGCATTCGTTCCCGTAGTTTGGATCGAGTGAAACTTGTTCCCCGAAGAGTTGATCAGTTAACTGAGTTGACCGAAAGAAGTTGTGTAGCGGTCGCGATCTGAACCCGCAGTCCACCAACGGGCATGTAGAAGTGGTGACAACTGCCGTAGCCTGCATTTCTCTCTGGCAGGCTGCCCCCTTCACCGCGATTTCTGCACCCGGGGAGATATCGCCATCCGCCAGCCCACGAGCCAAGAGATACTGGCGCAGTCCGTTCACATCGCTGGCGTGCGTGGAGAACAGCTCCGCTTGTTGGCTGGGAACAATCGGTTCATTGCCCCGAACCAAATACAGCCTGGCCGCCGCGGGCTTCAGCCTGGCGAAATTTGCGGTCCCATCCTCTCGCTGGTAAGAACTGTCGCACTGGAAGCTGAGGCGCACTTAAAGCTGCTCCGCCGCATCGACGTCCGCTACATGAGCCATGGCAACACAAGCGTGGACTCGCAAGTGATGGGGGCAAACAGAAGCGGCAGCAGGATGATTGGCCATGCGCGATCCTCCCAAGCGAACTGGAGGCGGTGAGAACGTAGCTTAATCCATGCGGGCTGTCGCTTTGAGGAATTCGGGATTGGTTCCAGCAGAGGCGTGGGGCCTGTGCGCCTTCAGGGATTATTTGTTGTCGAATGATTCGTGTCAGGCGGGTTCTTTAGGTTACTCGCTCGGGAATTCCACGGTACCTATCCTCGGAGAACTTCAACTCGGGGAGAGTTGCAATGGGTGAGACTTACAGTGGGAAGAAGTATGTAATTGCAGGTGGCAACGGATTTCTGGGCCTGTCGCTGGCTGAGTATCTTGTCGCTCGCGGTGCGTCGGTCTCTATCTTAACGAGACGCCCCCAGCCAATCCTTGCAGGATGCACGACGGTTCTCTGGGATGCGCGCTCAATCGGCGACTGGTGTCGGGCCCTCGACGGAGCCGATGGGCTGGTTAATCTCGCCGGGCGTTCAGTCAATTGCATCAAGACGCCCGATCATCAGGATGAGATCCTGCGCTCGCGAGTGGAATCTACTCGAGTGTTGGGTGCGGCGATGCGAACGCTGCAGTCTCCGCCTCCAGTCTGGGTGCAAATGAGCACGGCTCACATCTATGGGGATCCGCCGGAATTGGTTTGCGAGGAAGATGCGACCAGCGGCTACGGGTTCGCGCCGACAGTGGCGAAAGAGTGGGAAGCGGCATTTGCAGAGAGTGTCTTGTCCGTCCAGCGCGGGGTTGTACTGCGGACCGGATTTGTCATCGGACGGGACCGCGGAGCAGGGAATGGGGCGTTAGGAACCCTCGGTTGGCTGGCCCGATGGGGACTCGGGGGATGCGTGGGCAAAGGGACCCAGGGAATGAGTTGGGTTCATGAGCGCGACATGAATCGTCTTTTTGTCCGGGGACTGACTGACCCACAAATGCGGGGTGCCTACATCGCGTCGGGGCCCAATCCGGTTTCGCAAGCCGACTTTATGCGGCACTTAAGAAAGGCGGTCGGAATGCCGGTCGGATTACCTGCGTTTGCCTGGATGGTTCGAGTTGCAGCGCCACTGCTGCTGCGAACTGATCCCGAGTTGGCTCTCTATGGTCGTTACGTCCGTTCGCGACGACTGGCCGAAGAGGGTTTTGAATTCCTGTATCCGGAATTAACCGCTGCACTCGCGGAGATTTATGACGACGGACCAGCGGGCGGAAACGTGCGGGCTTGATTGATGAGAGGCCGCTACTCCAAGGCGCGATGATCTGGCTTGCATTCCGCACGCTGAAAATGGCCGGCGTTTTTTCAGGCTCAACCTGCCGGCGTACTTGAGAAATAACCAGCCGCGACCAATTGTCCGGCTGCTTCCTTCGCTAAGCAAGTTCTAAAACGGGTGTTGGGATTGTCCATCAGGCGAGCCGGGACCTGGATTGATCAGGCAGAAGTTATCGATAAATCCGCAAAGACTTGGCCC
>Ga0164293_10000627_pt1 | contig 28630 bp, 22 predicted proteins | sample GEODES118metaG_FD_111487 | JGI IMG/M metagenome (GOLD analysis project Ga0164293, IMG submission 111487) | Eutrophic lake water microbial communities from Lake Mendota, Wisconsin, USA - GEODES118 metaG | ecosystem: Environmental > Aquatic > Freshwater > Lake | place: USA: Lake Mendota...
GAGCATACCTCCGAGCATACATTCCACTCCGCGCTTTGCTGATTCGTCAGCAATTTTACGTGCCTCCAGCAGCCCCCCGGATTTTGCCAGTTTGATATTGATATAATCAATCGCATTTGCTTCAATGAGTCTAATGGCGTCGTGATGGTCAAATATGGATTCATCGCCCATGATCTTTATAGGCGATAATTTTCTGAGTTGCGGCAACAATTGGTCGTACTGATGGGGGATGGGCTGTTCGCAAAACTGGATATCATATTCGCCCAGCCGCTGGAGGGTTGATACCGCAGTGTCAAAATCCCAGCCCTGGTTGGCATCGATCCTGAGCTGAATATCGCTTCCCACGGCATTCCTGATCAGCCTCATGCGTTCAACGTCATCTTTCCCCTTCTTACCCAGTTTAACCTTAATGATTTTCACACCATCGGCTACGAATGCAATGGCTTTCGCTGCCATGTTTTCGGGTGTGTCTATTCCAATAGTGAGGTCTGTTTGTATGGTCTTGATCCTGCCGTTCAGGTACGCGTACAGCGGCAGTCCCGCATGTTTAGCCGCGAGATCATGAAGGGCCATATCCCAGGCACTCTTGATAGTTGAATTGAAGGCGATATACTGGTGTAACTCCTGCATGCGTGCTTCAATGTCCAGCGGATCTTTTCCGTTTGTGATCCGGGCAAAATCTTTGGCTACTTCGAAGCAGGTGTTCTGAGTTTCTCCCACGAGCATGGGGAAGGCCGAACATTCGCCCATGCCTGTTATGCCCTCATCGGTATGTAGCCTTATGAAAATGTTCTGTGTAAAATAGGAGACCTCTGTTGCGATTACAAAAGGTTCCATGGGGATCGTGAGCTTATAGATTTCGGTCTGGGTGATCTTCATATTCCCGTGCGTTTCGCGAATATACTATTTCGGAGACGTCTGCCCGAAAGATCTTGCGGTCATTCAGGCTCCGTACCATCAGAACAAATCCGCCTGCCCAATGGTTATAGCACATATGGAAAAACTGACACATAAGCATGTACTGGTAGTAGGAGCTACTGGGGGCATAGGAGCGGCAACTGCGAGATTATTGGGGCAGAGCGGAGCTACGGTATATATTGCTGGCAGGGATCGGTCAAAGCTGCAGGACCTTGCAACGGAATTGGGCCTGCCCGAAACAAGGAGTTTCCTGATTGATATGGCCGATCCTGCATCCATTGAGGCGATGTCCGCATCGATCCACCAACAGATCCCCCAACTTGACATATTGGTGAACGCTGCCGGTATCGGGATCATCAAGCCGCTGGAGCAGTTGAGTCTGGATGAGTTCCGTTATTCCATTCAGGTGAACCTCGAAGGATCTTTCCTGCTGGTCAGGAGCTTTCTGCCGGCTATGAAAGCTTCAGGCAAAGGGTTGATCATTAATATGCCCGGGGTGCTCGGTAAGGTGCCCATGGCCGGCGCAGCAGCCTACAGTGCTTCGAAGTATGGACTGGTGGGCATGATGCAAAGCATCAGGGAAGAATTGAAAAGAACGGAGGTTCGGATCACCAACATCTTCATGGGTGGGGTAGACTCGCCGTTTTGGGATAGTATTCATTTGAGGGTGCAAAAGGACAAGATGATCCGGTCCGATGAGGCTGCCAGGGCCGTCTGGTTTTTGTGTCAGCAGCCTGCATCAGCGGTTGTGTCGGAAATGGTGCTTCAGCCATTTAACCACCAGGCGATATAGTACAGATCCTATAGCCAGACGGGTCATATTGTCAAAGCACCGCGGCTTCTTTTCACCGATATAGTTTACTTTTACCCTGCCCGGCGGGCGTGCTGCGATTAATATGGCTGGTACCATGAAGAAACTATATTTCCTTTTTACCCTGGTTCTGCTGACCGCTCGGATCCTGGCCCAGGATACTTCACAGTTGCAAGTGGCGGACTCGTCTGATCGGTTGCTGATCGATAGTGCCCTGATGCCTGATTCTGCTTACCGCGATAAACTGAAGAAAGGGGCCTATGGCTCCAATCAAAGGCTTCGGGAAAAATACCTTGAACAACTCAGGTTAAGTAAACAAGCGGAGATCTACGCAAATCTCAGAGCCGTCTTTCAGAGGACCAAGGACTATATGAAAAGGGGGGTGGATACCCTCGCTATTGATGACGAACTAGATGAGACCCAAGGGCGCCTGGAAGTGGCAGGTGAAGGAATATTCAATAACAAGGGAAGCATCCAAACGGCGAGAAATGTTTCAACTTCTTCTATTTTATTGATCGAGCTGCTGGACCGGAGCAGGGTACGCCAAAAACAGATCGATAAATACCTGGGGGACTTGCTGGAATTCCGGAACAACATTGATTCATTAGCAAGCGATAGTCTTTTATTCGCCGTGCCCGAAGATTCCGTGGACTTGAAAGAATTTGTGCAGCGGCTCGCGCTTTTTTCGAAAGAGATCAAACCTACTGACTCGATGCTCAACAGCAGCATCAAAAAAATGCGGCACCTCGAGACCCGGGCTGATGTACTCAGGGGTGATGTGGTGTCTCGCATTGAGGACATAGAGAGTTTTCATCGCGAGATCTCCGGCAACACATTAAAGAAGGAAGTCCCTTACCTCTGGGAACCACCGGGTTATACCAGGCCTTTTGAAGATATTTTTCGATTTTCTATCCGCAAGGCCAGCATGGTGTATACCTTTTATCTCAAGAACCATGGGTCTAAGATATTTTTTCTGCTGGTGGTTATTGTCCTGTTTGCGATGTATCTGCGATCGTTGAAGGGCAATATTATCCAGACCATGGGAAGCCTCCCTGAAGATCTGGAAAAACAGATCGCGTTGCGTCATCCCTGGGCGACTGCTGCCCTGATTGTTTTATCGATGGGCCAGTTCCTTTTCCCAACACCTCCATTTGCTATTTACGCAACAATCTGGACGATCTCCGGATTCTGCCTGAGTATGATGCTGTGGGATTTTATCAGTGGTTTCTGGTCGAAGTTCTGGGTCCTTACCCTTGTTCATTTTTTATTGGCCTGTATATTCAACCTGATATTGCAGGCTTCACGTATTGAGCGTTATTTCATGCTTGCACTGGCAGTCGCGGGCGTTATCGGCGGTATGCGGTTTCTTCTATCTGCGGAAAGGAAGGACTTAAAAGAGAATCGTCTGATCATATTCCTTTGGCTATTTGTAATCATGGAGGGATTTTCTGCCATTACCAATATTTTCGGCAGATACAATTTGAGCAAAGCTTTGCTTACCTCCGGGTATTTCAACCTGGTAGTGGGCGTTTGTTTATTATGGACGGTAAGTCTCTTGCACGATATCTTCAAACTCAGTGCGGAAGCATATCGCCAGGACGGAAAGAAAAGATATTATCTGGATTTCGATAAAATGGAATCTGAAGTGCCATCTGTTTTATATTATTTGCTTGGCCTGGGCTGGTTCATTTTGATCGGAAGAAATTTTTATGTGTATAAAGAGATCACTGATCCCGTCGTTGATTTCTTTAGTTCTGAGCGGCATATTGGAGCGTACAGTTTTAGTTTCAGCAATATCCTTCTTTTTGTTTTCATCATATTTCTGTCTGCCATGGCATCAAAAATAGTTTCTTATTTTGCCGACGATACTCCTTCAACCAGTGCGGAACGAAAAGGAGGTATAGGGAGATGGATGTTGCTGATCAAAATAGCCATCATGTCTTTTGGGGTATTCATTGCATTCGCTGCTACTGGACTCCCCATGGATCGCATCGCCATTGTATTTGGTGCGCTGAGCGTTGGTATCGGCTTTGGCCTGCAGAACCTGTTTAATAATTTGGCAAGTGGCCTCATTATCGCTTTTGAGAAACCGTTGAATGTGGGCGATATTGTAGAAATAGGTGGCAGGTCGGGTACCATGAAATCGATTGGATTCAGGAGTAGCGTGATCACCACGTTCGAAGGATCTGAAGTAGTGATCCCGAATGGCGACCTGCTTAACCAGCATCTCGTTAACTGGACCCTGAACACTACGGCCCGCCGCGTGGAAGTGATTGTGGGAGTTGATTATGCCACTGAGCTCGAAAAAACCACCCAATTGATCATGGATATTCTCGCGCAGGATAAACGGATCCTTACTTATCCGCAGTCTGTTGTACTGGTGAGTAATTTCGGGGCGAGTTCCATTGATCTTCGGATATTGTTTTGGGTGGATAACAAGGATAACTGGCTGTATGTCAAAAGCGACGTTATGCGTAGTGTGAAATCAGTATTCACGGCGTCCAACATTCAAATACCTTTTCCCCAGATGGTTTTACACAGCCAGCCTAAACCCGGAAATACTATGGAAGAGGAAAAGATACTGAAGTGATGAATTCATTATATGTATCCGCATTTATTCAAACGTATTTTTTGACTCCCTAACTACCAAACAGATTTAATGGCTGCCATTTCTTTCGATAACACGGAAAATGCCTTTGCGTACAAATCGGATAAAGAATTGAATAAAGCGAATTTTCTTTTTTCACTGATGCATTATCCCTTGCTGGTAAAGGCCGGAACAAGCATCACCCCCTGGGCAATAAAGACAGGGCTTCCCATTAAGGGATTGATCCGCAATACTATTTTTTCTCAGTTTGTTGGTGGCGAAACCTTGGCGGAAACGGCTAAAGCCGCCAAAACACTGGGTGATTATCATGTTCAGGTGATCCTGGATTATGGGGTAGAAGGCGGTGACGATGGTGAAGCAGGATTTGAACATGCCTGCGAGGAGTTCATCCGGGTGATCAATTACGCATCTACCCAAATGAATATTCCTTTCATGAGTATCAAGCTGACCGGCATAGCCAGGTTCGGCCTGCTCGAGAAATTGGATAAATCTGTTGATGCCAATTCCGGCACCCTGATGAAAAGGTATGCAAAGGCGATGCAGTCGCTTACCGATGAAGAGCGTGCGGAATGGCAGCGCGTTCATGGTCGGATGCAACGGATTTGTACAGTGGCCATCGAAAAAAATATCGGTGTCCTTTTGGACGCTGAGGAAACCTGGATACAGGATCCCGTTGACGTGCTGTCGATGCTGATGATGGATCAGTATAACAAGGAGAAGGCGGTTGTTTTTAATACCATTCAGCATTATCGGCACGACAGGATGGAATTTCTCAAAGATTCTATTGAAGCGGCTGAAACGCGCAACTTCATTTTAGGGATGAAACTCGTGAGAGGCGCTTACATGGAGAAAGAAAGACTAAGGGCAACAGAGATGAACTATGCATCCCCGATCCAGCCTGATAAAGCTTCTACCGACAGGGACTATGATGAAGGTGTCAAACTTTGCCTGGATCATATTCATAATGTATCGCTGATCATTGCTACGCATAATGAAGAAAGCAACTTGAAGGCTACCCGCATATTACAGGAGAAAAATCTCCCGCTGGACCACACGCATGTGCATTTCTCACAGCTCTACGGGATGAGTGATCATATCACGTTTAACCTGGCCAAGGCGGGATGCCGTGTCAGCAAGTACCTGCCTTTTGGACCCATTGAAGATGTAGTCCCGTATCTGATGAGAAGGGCCCAGGAGAACTCCTCCGTTGCGGGTCAGACCAGCAGGGAGCTGGCGCTTATTAAGAAGGAACTGGAACGTCGCAGCCGTTCAGTTCCTTCTTAATGTGATAAATGTGATCAATGTGATCAATGTGGGAAATGAATGTGGTGAATGTGGCCAATCAGGAAAATCTGATGAATAATTTTGTGAAATGTGATCAATGAATGCGGGTAATATGATAAATGAACCGGATAAATAAACGAGTGCATTCATTCTCACATTCGTTGATCACATTTCCCACATTCATCACATTTATCACATTCAGCTTCCGCTACGTGTTCCACCAATACGTGATCTTCAGCACCAGCGCTCTGTTCTTGACAGAAAACGGCGCCGGAAGGTAATTGTCGGTATACACCAGGAAAATGTCTGACGCGGGCTTGTACCTCCATTGCAACCGCGTATTGATGTTCACATTTTTCAACTGGTTGTTGTACTGGACGAAGGTGGTAAAATATAGGTTATTTGTTACCGTTAGATCGATCCTTGGACTAACCAGCCATAACCTGGTTGTGTTCCAAGGAGCTGGCATCCGGATATCATTATAACTCACGGCAACGCTGAAGATGGCGTAGGGTTGTTTTCGAAAGCTGATCTCGCCCGATACATTCAACCTTGTTCCATTTTCATAAAATCCACCATAGCGGGTGGAGAAACTGTACGTGAAAACTCGCTGCGGTGCGGAAACAAACTCTGTCCCCCATGCCATCCAGCTGTGCTCAGTGCCCCTGGCCAGTGTATCCTTTCCCGAATTGGTTGGGTCAAATGGATTGAACAGGTAAACGTAGTTACGTGCGAACCAGGTGGTGAATGTGGTATTGTCCCGAAAGGTGAGTGTGTAAGGGATATAGCTTTCATCGTCGAGGTGTTTACCTGTTTCACTGAAATAGTATGCTGAATTGAGCCTGATACCATGCGAAAGGATTCGGCCTTTTTTTGGAAAAAAGAGCACCCCTGCGGAGGGATTCATTTTGAAGTAGCCTCTGCGAGGTACGTAGCCGACTTCGGCTATATAATTACTGCCCACATATTCGTGTTGCCAGGCGAGATTAAGCCGTTTGCTTGCGTACTGCAAATTGCCCGCCTGGATCCAGTCTTTACTGCTGACACCCGGAGTAAAGGATTTCATCACCAGCATTTTTCCCGTGAGTCTGTTATTCGAAGTGGCGAGGTTGTATTCCAGTCCCAGGTTTCTGTTATACCTATTAATGGGTTTGCCTGCCAGTGTATCGCTGAAGTTTCCCGGCGATTGTTTATTAACGGCAAGAATGCCAATATTAGAACGTTTGAATACCCTTCTTTGCAGGGCCATTACGGTGAAGTTCTGCGCTGGTAATCCCCGTTCTATATTTTTATCGGTCTGCATATTCATGAGGCCTATACGCCAGTCTTTGTTTAGTTTTCCGCTCAGCCTCGCTCCCGCGATGATGGGTGCATCCAGTCCTATTCTTCGGGAGAAGAAAGGACGGACGGAAGTATATCCAAAGTTGGCGAACAGGTCTCCGTTCTCGAGGAAGAACTGTCGTCTCTCCGGAAAAAACAATTCAAACCTGTCAAGATTGGTCACTTGGCGATCTACTTCTACCTGAGAAAAATCCGGATTATAGGTGAGGTCGAGGTTCAGGGAAGAGGTAACGCCGATTTTGATATCGCCTCCGAATTCGTTCTTCCAGGAAGCCGGGGTATTCTTTTCGTAGTTCTTGTTGACGCTGGTCAGTCCATAAGGGATGATGGAGATGTTTGGCCCTGGCGGGGGCGGTTCTTCGTCCCATACGAGGGTGCCGGTAAAGGCAAGCGAAGCGGTAGGGAATTGTCGTGGTACCGGTGCCCAGGCAGATTTTTCCGGAACCCGGATATCATTCCGGCTGAGGTTGATGCCCCATTCGCGCAAGCCTTTTTTATACCGCAGCGTTTTGAATGGAATGGCAGCTTCGAAGATCCACTTGTCTTCGTAGTTTTTTACTACCGAGGTCCACTTATTGTCCCAGTTCAGGTCTACTTTACTTCCTTCAAACATTAGTCCATCCCACTGGGCGCCTTCTGCATTGACGCCAAAAGCCAGGCCATTGGTTTGGTCTTCAAAGGGGTCCATAAAAACGATGAAATTATCATTCTTAACGAAGCTGAAATCCCGGCGGAGCGACTCTACCATGTTCACACCCGGTACTTTTTTATGGCATATGGCTACGAGGTACAAGTTCTTGTCGTCGTAGCTGAACATTACCTGGGTAGCCACCCTCACTTTCTGGTAATCCATGGGCAGCACGGTGGTAAAGCTATCAGCGGTTTGTGCCTCGAGCCATGTTGTTTCATCCACAACGCCGTCTACGGTAATGGGGCTTATGGCACGGTGGATATTCAACCGGTATTTGGAGTTGACTTTCTGTGCAAAAACGGAAAGGGATGAGCAAAGTAGGATGCAGGCCAATAAGGGTCTTAACACACGACAAATATACGGAAGACGTTGTTCTGCCTCGCAGGGCGATTTTTTGGTGGGATGATCTTAATCCGGGGAATCTTCTTACTTTTATTGCCCCGTAAATGAGATTGGACTGTTAGCTCAGTTGGTTTAGAGCATTACTTTGACAGAGTAGGGGCCACTGGTTCGAGTCCAGTACAGTCCACCACTTTCTATTTACAGAACCCGCTTCCGGCGGGTTTTGTCGTTTACATAGTATTCCGGGGATAGACACATCAAAGTTTCATATTGTCTGTCGGCTTCCCCATAATTTGGCCATTTCGGTATAGGGGTGCAGGCCATACTTTTGGAAAACTCTAACCAAAACTGGCACAAAAATAGGGGGGAGCCGACAGAATAACTGAGACTAATTTTAAAAATAGTAATTCAGTTCAAGGTGGACTTTTCGCAGGAATACACTTATCAAAGTCAATAGATAAGCATTTCGAGCTTGGTCTGAAAGTAAGAGGATATTATTTGATTTCAGTTGCATCGTTTGAAGCACTGACGTTAACGCCAACACTATCGTACAAATTCTGAAATTCTTCTTCCAATATCAATTTTGTGTAAGCCGAGAGGTACCCCCCTGTTAAGCCAACATTGACCTATACTTTCCTGGAGTTGTGTTTCCGTTTTTACCGCAGCTATAATGCCGCTTCCCAAAGTATCTCTACCGGATGCTTTGCTTTTTTACCCGTCCCGTCTTTGATCTGGTGACGGCAACTGGTGCCGGGTGCAGCAATGATGGTTTGTTCATCTTGCTTTCGAACTGCGGGGAACAGCACCAGTTCGCCGATCTGCATGCTCAGATCGTAGTGCTCCTTTTCATATCCAAACGATCCGGCCATGCCGCAGCAGCCGGAGGGGATCGTTTCAACAGTATAGTTGGCTGGGAATGATAATATTTTAACAGATGGCGCTACGGAGGAGATGGCTTTTTGTTGGCAATGGCCATGCAGTACCAACTTACGGGTGTCGGTAGTGAACTGCTCTTTCCTGATCTTCCCTTTCTCCATTTCGGCAGCGAGGAACTCATCGATCATAAACACATGGGTCGACATTTTTTTAGCGGCCTCCAGGTTTTCTTCAAACGCCAGGTCAGGATATTCATCCCTGAACGTTAAGATGGCGGATGGCTCTATCCCTACCATCGGGGTTTCTGCGCTGACGATCGGGCTGAGGAGTTTAATGTTCTTATTGATGATCTTCTGCGCGTCACGGATCAGGCCCTTGGACAACCAGGTACGGCCGCTTTCCAGATGTTCAGGGATATCCACGTCGTAGCCAAGTTTTTCCAATAGCCTGATGGCTTTTATCCCGATTTCGGTATCGTTGAAATTGGTGAACTCGTCGCAAAATAAATAAACCTTTTTCGACGCGCTGCCTGTGGATCGTTTGTTCTTTTTGTACCAGCTTCGCAGTGTGGTTTTGTACAACGTGGGCATGGACCTCTCCGTGGCAAAGCCCGTTGCTTTTTTCAACAACTTGCTGGTGACCGGATTGGTCATCACAAAATTATACAGTCCCGGCACAATGGCGCCGAGCTTTGACGTAGCCGTATAATTTGCGATCATCCTCGACCTGAGCGGTACGCCATGTTCATCATAGTAATGCTGTAGGAATTCAGCCTTCAGTTTAGCCACATCTACGTTGGAAGGACATTCCGATTTGCATGCCTTGCAGCTCAGGCAGAGGTCCATCACATCATAGATCTCCTGGTGATCGAAACGGTTTGCTTTCTCGGAGCGGGTCAGGAATTCACGAAGGATGTTCGCCCTAGCCCGGGTGGTATCTTTCTCATTTCTCGTGGCCATGTACGATGGGCACATGGTACCGCCGGAGAGATGGGTTTTACGGCAATCACCGGAACCGTTACATTGCTCCGCATGCTGCAGGATATCTTGTTTGTAAAATCGGAAAGTAGTTTCGAATGCCGGCGTTTTCTGCCCCGCATCGTATCGCAGCATGGTGTCCATCGGTGGGGTGTCCACGATCTTGCCCGGATTGAAGATCTGTTCCGGATCCCACACTTTTTTGACTTCGCGAAGCAGCTCGTAGTTTTTGTCGCCCACCATCTGCCTGATGAATTCGCCGCGCAATCTTCCGTCTCCATGTTCACCACTCAGGGATCCGTTGTATTTCTTCACCAGGGTGGCGATCTCTTCCGCGATCACCCGGAACTGCCGATGTCCTTCTTCCGTTTTTAAATTGATGATGGGTCTGAGGTGAATCTCACCCGAACCAGCATGGGCATAGTGTACGGAGTAGAGGCCGTGTTTGGCCAGGATATCATTGAAGTCCCTGATATAAGCGGGCAGGTCTGCCACGTCAACGGCCGTGTCTTCGATCACCGGTACGGCTTTTTCATCACCCGGTAAATTGCTTAGCAGGCCAAGGCCCGCTTTACGCAGCGTCCAGATCTTTTTGGTATCGTCCCCAAATAACAATGGGAAATGGTAGCCATATCCTGCGGCACGCATTTCTGCTTCCACCTGTTGGCAGATCCCGGTGATCTCTTCGCGGGTAGCACGACAAAACTCAACCACCAAAATGGCCCCCGGATCGCCCTGCACGAAGAACCTGTTCTTCATTTGCTCCCGGTTGTCCTTGGTGCAATCCAATATATAATGGTCGATCAGTTCACTGGCGCTGGGATGATATTTTAAAGCGATGAGATTGGCATGCAGGGACTCATCGATCGAATTAAAATGCACGCAGAGCAGCCCCGTTTCTTTGGGCGGCAGGTCAACCACATTGAGTTCGATCTCTGTAATGAACGCTAAGGTGCCTTCCGATCCGGCAATGAGTTGGCAGAAATTGAAATCTCCACCACCCGCAGTGAAGGGGGCGGTTTCCAACAACACGTCAACGGCGTATCCGGTATTCCTGCGTTCAACACTTTTCCTCGGAAATTCCTTTCGAATCTCCACCTGGTTGTCGTACTGACTCAGCAGGCTTCGTGTAGTTCTGTAGATCCGCGCTTCAAGGCTGTTGCCTTCGCATTTTTCGTGAAACTCGTCGATGTTGAGATCTCGGAATTCAACTTCCGACCCATCGGACAACAGGGCTTTCACCGATAGCAGGTGTTCGCGAGTGCTTCGGTATACCACGGAATTGGACCCGCAGGAGTTATTGCCCACCATGCCACCGATCATGGCGCGGTTGGCCGTGGAGGTTTCGGGTCCGAAGAACAGGCCATGGGGTTTGAGAAAATAGTTCAGTTCGTCGCGCACCACGCCAGGCTGTACACGCACTCGTTTTGCAGCAGGGTCAAAATCCAGGATCTCATCGAAATGCTTAGAGACATCCACTACGATCCCGTTTCCTACAACTTGTCCAGCTAACGAGGTGCCGGCGGTGCGGGGGATAAGTGAAGTATGTTCCTGCCTGGCAAAGGCGATCAGTTTCCTGAGGTCCTCTACATTTTTAGGGATGGCCACTGCGAGTGGCATTTCACGGTATGCTGATGCATCGGTCGCATAGAGGATACGCATCTGCTGATCAACATACAGATCACCTTCCATGAGGGCAGCTAATTGTGAAAGTTTTTCTTTCATAAAGTCAAAAGTCAAAAGCCAAAAGTCAGCGGTAGTCCGACTTCTGACTTCTGACTTTTTATTTGGATTAAGCTAATCTCTTCTTCAGGTTCTCGTCTATGGCATCCAGGAATTCTTCAGTATACAGATAATGGTCACCATGGTTTACTTTATTTCCATGTATACATACAGCAAGGTCCTTGGTCATCTTACCGGATTCAACCGTTTCAATGCAAACCGCTTCCAATGCATTAGAAAAATCGATCAGTGCCTGGTTGTTATCCAGTTTTCCACGGAAAGCAAGGCCTCTTGTCCATGCGAATATAGACGCGATGGGATTGGTACTGGTTGGCTTTCCCTTCTGGTGGTCGCGGAAGTGACGGGTTACGGTCCCGTGAGCCGCTTCTGCTTCCATGGTTTTGCCATCGGGTGTAACCAGTACGGAAGTCATCAAACCCAATGAGCCGAACCCTTGTGCCACCGTATCACTTTGAACATCGCCATCATAATTTTTACAAGCCCAAACAAAGTTGCCATTCCATTTAAGCGCGCTGGCCACCATGTCATCGATCAGACGATGTTCGTAGGTGATGCCTGCAGCTTCGAACTTGGCTTTGAACTCGTTGTTATATATTTCTTCAAAGATGTCTTTGAAACGGCCGTCGTATTTTTTCAGGATGGTGTTCTTGGTACTCATATAGAGCGGCCATCCTTTTTGCAGGGCCATATTCATACAGCTTCGTGCAAATCCTATGATGCTCTCGTCCACGTTGTACATGCTCATGGCAACTCCGGGACCTTTGAACTGGAACACTTCGTGTTCGATCACCTGTCCGTCTTCGCCTTCAAATTTTATGGTAAGCTTTCCTTTTCCGGGTACAACGAAATCAGTTGCGCGATACTGGTCGCCGAAAGCATGACGACCAACTATAATGGGCGCATCCCAGGTGGTGACCAGACGGGGAATATTTTTTATGACGATGGGTTCACGGAAAACAGTCCCGTCCAGTATATTCCGGATGGTTCCGTTGGGGCTCTTCCACATCTGTTTGAGGTTAAATTCTTTTACCCTGGCTTCATCGGGTGTGATGGTAGCGCATTTGATACCCACACCATACTGCCTGATGGCATTGGCGGCATCTACAGTTACCTGGTCATTGGTTTCATCCCGGTATTCCACCCCTAAGTCGTAATATTTGATATCAACTTCCACGTAGGGGAGGATGAGTTTTTCTTTGATGAATTTCCAGATGATACGGGTCATTTCATCGCCGTCCAGTTCAACAACCGGATTTGCCACTTTTATTTTTTCAGCCATCTATTCATTGTTTGTTTTGGGAGGGTGAAGTTAAGCAATTAGCTGATTGGCTCATTGGCTAATTAGCTAATTGCTTACATTTCAGTCGGTTTATATGGTAGCAGGATCCCCGAACATGAATCCAGATAAATCTCGGATAACTAATTGGCGACAAAGGCCTAAAGAATCAGTCAATGAGCTAATCAGCCAATGAGCCAATTACCCTAAGGCCACATCAAGGATCATCATGACGGTAAAACCGCCGATAAAGCCCAGTACTGCAAGGTCAGTGTATTTATCCCGTTGCGTTTCAGGTATTACCTCCTCCACCACTACGTAGATCATTGCCCCCGCGGCAAAGGCCAACGCGAAGGGCAGCATGGGCTGCATGTATATCACTGCTACGGCGCCGACCACCCCGGCAACGGGTTCCACAATGGCAGAAAGCTGGCCGTACCAAAAGCTTCTGAAACGCCCCATGCCCTGACGTCGGAGGGGTACCGATACGGCTAAGCCTTCAGGGAAGTTCTGTATACCGATGCCGAACGCGAGGGCAACTGCCGCTGCAACACTTGCCTCGGGCATCCCGTTCGCGGCTGCGCCGAACAGAACGCCTACGGCCAGTCCTTCCGGAATATTATGCAGGGTAATGGCTAAAATGAGCAGCGTGGTTTTTCGCCATTGGGTTTTCATCCCTTCCGTTTCATGTTCGCCGAAGTTAATATGAAGATGGGGCATGTATTTGTCGAGCAAAAAGATGAACAGTGAACCTGCCAGAAATCCTACCGCGGCAGGCATCCATTTCATGGATGGGTATAAGCGCTCCGACATCTCAATGGCCGGGTTAAGCAATGACCAGAAACTGGCGGCAACCATGACTCCCCCTGTAAAACCGAGCATGATATCCAGTACTTTTCTGTCGATGGTCTTGAAGAAGAAAACCAGTGATGCACCTGCTGCCGTGACCAGCCAGGTAAATGTGGTGGCAATTAGGGCCGACCAGACTGGGCCTACCTCACGGACAAAGTTTTCAATGGCTATCATGATCGGTCAATTTTTTTTACCCAAATGTGTTTCGCAACGGCCTCGCTTAGGATAAAAGGCTGGTGCCGGCCTATGCGGATCTCCAGGCTATTGTCGAAGTTGAACTTCTTCTTCACCTCCAGCCGGGTGCCCATAGTAATGTGATTATGTTTCAGGATGTCGAGCATTTCGGGGGTCTGATTTCCTACATGGCAGACTTCCATCACCTGGCTCAAAGGGATGGCGGTGATGCATACCCGCTCGTGTGTTGCGATCTTTCCCTGCTGGTCGGGAATCGGATCTCCATGGGGGTCAAACCTAGGGAAACCCAGGTACCCATCGAGCTTGTCGATCAGTTTCTTGCTTGTTACATGTTCCAGTTGCTCGGCTACTTCATGCACCTCGTCCCAGCTGAATTTGAGTTTTTCCGACAGGAAGAATTCCCAGAGCCGGTGCCGCCTGATGATCCCCAAAGCCACTTTGCGTCCATCACTGTTGAGCCGGAAGCCCTGGTATTTTTCGTAGTTCAGGAGTTTCTTTTTCTTCAGTTTTTTCAACATATCTGTCACCGAAGCCGGCCGGGTCTTCAATTCCGCTGATAGTTCATTTGTGGTCACCATGCCCTCATCACCCTGCAGGTGATAGATCGCTTTGATGTAATTCTCTTCACTGGTAGAGTAAGTCATGAAGGAAAAATAATTTAGACAAATCTAAAAAATATTTTAATTCGTATCAAAACAATCCCTTGTTGTTTCAACGGGTATGGTCTTTGGTAGATTTTATATAACTTGACCACATGATCAGGATCTTCCTATGCTTCATCTTTTCTTCATTCCTTTTTGCCTGTAAATCAGGAAAAAAGTCGTTAAACAGTGAGGAGTCTATTTCCGTGGAGGAGTTTGTGGAGTCATTTCCTGAGCTGAAGCTGCCCTTTGCCTTGCAAGACAGCCTCCTGGATGATAAACTCGGAGATACTGCCCTGATCAGCACTAAACTGTTGCAGGTGTTTATTCCCGATTCCCTCTACAATAAAGATTTCAAGAATGCAAAGCCTAAGTTTTATGCCCTCGGACGCGCGGTCGATAAGAACGAGGATCAGTACCTGGTGATCAAAGCCGCTACAGCGACAAAGCAGGTAGCCTATATCGCATGTTTTAATAAGGAGGATGTGTTCAAAGCCGGCATGCCCTTTGTTGCCAATAGCAGCAACCGGAATGAGGAACTGGAGGGCTTGTTGGATAAAAAGTTCACTATTTCCAGTAATAGGAAGAAAAAAGCCCGTGATGGGCAAATTTACTATTCGCGAAATGTGTATGTGTATAATAGCGTTGGAACATTTACTTTGATCCTAATGGAGTCCAACGAAGTGCCGGAAGACCAGGAAGTATATAATCCTATTGACTCCGCGGCCGCCAGTTTTAAATGGACGGGCAATTATGTGAAAGACAAGAAAAATTTCATTAGCGTGAGGGACGGTTCCAAACCGCACCGGCTGAGCTTTTTTATCCATTTCGAAAAGAATAACGGGGAGTGTGTCGGCGAACTGAAAGGAGAAGCCGATATGGTGCAGCCTTCAATCGCTCGTTATTCAGCAGCGGGCGACCCCTGCTCCCTGGAGTTCAGGTTCGAGAATAATAAGGTCTCCGTTACCGAATTAAATGGCTGTGGCAATCACCGGGGGATCAAATGTTTCTTCAACGACAGTTACCCAAAAAAGCTGGTCAAAACCATGGAGAAAAAGCAGGCGCGCATCAAGTAAGCTCATTTTTTCCATCTCCTTGCGTAAAATTGACACGGTGGCAGTCATATTAGCCATTTTACGTTTATATTGCGAGCCTTAATTAAAGCAAGGAAACCCTTAGATGTCTAACTTTACCCAATACAACGTACCCTATTCAATTGACCCCAGATACAATACCAAGGCGGCATACTTTTCCATGGAGTTTGCCATACATCAGTCGTTGAAAATTTATAGCGGCGGACTTGGGTTTTTGGCGGGCTCACATTTAAGAAGTGCTTTTCAGCTGAAACAAAACCTGATTGGTATCGGGATCCTCTGGAAATATGGATACTATGATCAGGGCCGCAACCAGGACCAGACCTTACATGTTCAGTGGAATGAGAAGATCTATAATTTCCTCCAGGACACCGGTATAAAATTTCAGATCGATATTCACGATGCCCCGGTTTGGGTAAAGGTTTGGTACCTGCACCCGGATACGTTCAGGAGCGCGCCTCTTTTCCTCATGAGCACGGATGTTCCAGAGAATGATTATGTTTCTCAAACAATAACGCACAGGCTTTATGATGCCAATGTGGCCACCAAAGTGGCGCAGTTTATTTTGTTGGGCAGGGGCGGCGCGAAGTTGCTGGATGTGATCAATTTTAATCCTGATGTTTACCACCTGAATGAAGCGCATGGGGTTTCCCTCGTGTTCCACCTCCTCACAAAGTTTGGAAGTAAGGAAGAAGTCAGGAAAAGACTTGTGTTCACCACCCATACGCCCGAAGAAGCAGGCAACGAGAAGCATGATATACATCTTTGTCAGAAGATGACTTATTTCAATGGATTCACATTAGATGAAGTAAGGCAGCTGACTGGTATTACGGGTGATCAGTTCAACCACTCGCTCGTAGCACTGCGTTTTGCAAGATTGTCTAACGCCGTTTCTGAACTGCACGGTCATGTCAGCAGGAAAATGTGGGGTAAATATCCCGGCATTGCAAACATCATTCATATCACCAACTCACAGAACTGGGGTTATTGGGCCGATAAGCAATTGTATTTCGCGATGGACGAGCAGAACGAAGAACGTTTCATCGATCGGAAAAGATACCTTAAGAAAAGGGCTTTTGATCTGGTTGCCGATCAAACCGGTAAACTGATGGATCCCGATGTATTCACCATCGTCTGGGCCCGGAGGTTTGCAGGGTATAAGCGGGCAGATCTGATCACGCGCGACAAGGTTCGTTTCGAAAAACTATTGCAGAATAAAAAGTATCCCGTACAGATCATCTGGGCCGGTAAGCCTTATCCGGTTGATTATCCTGCCATCAGTGATTTCAACTATTTGGTTCACCTGAGTAAAGGGTATGATAATGTTGCCGTATGCACGGGTTACGAACTATACCTGAGTAAACGCCTGAAACAGGCTTCGGATGTATGGCTTAACAATCCAAGAGTACCCCGCGAAGCCTCCGGTACGAGCGGCATGACAGCTGCCATGAATGGCGCCGTGAATTTTTCTACCAATGACGGATGGATCGTTGAGTTCATCGATCATGGCCACAATGGATTTGTAGTGCCACCAGTGGATTACGAAAAAATGAATGTCCACGACCAGGATCAATATGATCTTGATCAGATCTATGAGATCCTCAACAACCAGATATTGCCGTCTTACTACGACGCTCCCGAAACCTGGAGGCAGGTGGTTAAGAATGGCATGCGGGATGTGAGGTTTGAGTTCGATTCGAACCGTATGGCTCATCAGTACTACGAGTTATTATACAATGCGCCGGATGGAGTATAAGAAAAACATCGACGTCCGCTGGTCCGATTTGGATCCTAACTTCCATATGCTTCATTCAAAGTATTACGATCTTGGTGCATATATCAGAATGTGCTTTCTTATTGAACATGGCATTACGGAACAGGAACTCGAAAAGAACCGGATTGGTGCCATTCTCCTCCGGGAGGAATGTTCTTTCCGGAAAGAGATCAAATTCGGCGACAAAGTAGAAATCGACCTTCAACTCACAAAAGCCAGGGAAAGTATGGTAAGATGGTCGATCCGGCATATCATCACTTGCAATGGAAAGCTTTCCGCTACCATTAATGTTGATGGTTCATGGATCGATATGGACAGGCGAAGAATGGCCATTCCGCCACCTCATTTTTCAGAAGGCTTTCTTGAGATGCCCCGCTCGGACGATTTTCAGTGGTTTTAGCTGAATTCACCCTCAATAGGTCATTATTTTTGCCGGTCTCCTGATTGACGACTGGTGCCCTGAAACCGCCTCTAAGATTTCCCATGCTCCCCACTAAGCCGTATTTTTGCTTCATGATGCAGAAATTATCAACCATTTTTTCTTTGCTGTTTCTGGTGACCATACAACATGTGTCCTGTCAGCAGCAGCAGGCACTGGGTATAGATGAATTCCAGACAAAGATCTCTGAAAAAGGTGTCCAGATCCTTGACGTCAGAACCATGGGCGAATATAATAGCGGTTTTTTGACAAACGCCCTGCAGGCCGATTGGAATAACCAGACACAGTTTAACGACAGGACGCAGCATCTTGATAAGACGAGACCGGTATATGTATACTGTGCCAGTGGAGTAAGAAGTGCAGCGGCTGCAGCTGCTTTACGCGATAAAGGATTTACCGCTATTAACATGGAAGGAGGGATGAATGCCTGGAAGCGGGCAGGTAAGCCCGTTCAAGGAGCTACCAATGAGGGTAAGATCAGCGCAGCAGACTATCAAAAGTTTAGCGGTACCAGGGGACTGGTATTGGTCGATTTTGGCGCAGCCTGGTGCCCGCCCTGTAAGAAAATGGAACCTGTAGTGGCCGAAGTTAAAAAGATGTCGGGCGTCACTGTCCGTTACGTTGACGGTGGGGCTAATGCTGACCTGTTGAACGTGTATCAGGTTGATGCCCTGCCTACATTTATTCTGTATAAAGATGGAAAGGAAGTATGGAGGAAACAGGGCATCGTTTCCCTGGAGGAGTTTGAGAAAGTGTTCAAATCACATGCATGAAGCCGGCCCATGCTTTGCGGACTTTGCTAAGCCTGTTACTCTACGCCGGAATCTATTTTCTCATCTTTCACGATATAAAAAGCATAGCCTTTTTACTGGCAGTGGTTATCCTTCACGAAGCGGGTCATTTTATAGCCATGAGGATCTTTGGATATGCCAATGTAAGGATGCTGTTCATTCCATTGTTCGGCGCGTTGGTATCTGGTCAACCCGCTACCGCTGATCCTGGCCGGAAGATGATGGTATTGTTTGCGGGCCCTTTGCCGGGCATCATACTGGGCATGATGAGCGCTTATGTGTACACGGCTTCACATCAGCATATTTTTTACCAGCTGGCCCTCATGTTCATTTTTTTAAATGCATTTAACCTGCTGCCACTAACACCCATGGATGGGGGACAAATGCTGGAAGTTCTTTTCCCGGAACACAGCAGGTGGGTGCAAACATTATTCATCGTACTGAGCACGCTGGCACTCTCGTTGGTGACCTATTTGACCCGGAATTATCTATTGTTATTTCTGATCCTCCTGATTTGGTGGAGGCTCATGTCCATATGGAGAAAAGTCCCGGATAATCGGGAAACAAAAAACGCCGGGCCCGTGATCAGGCTCGGCGTTATGCAAACATTTTTATATACTTTGATCTGGCTGGTTTTCATGGTTCTGCCCATGATCACACTATACCGCATTTCCTGATCAGTCTTCCCTGTCGAGCTGGATATTAGCATGAATTTTCACTTCATTGCTAACAACGGCGCCGCCGGTTTCAGTCAGCGCATCCCAGGTGAGTGCGAAATCTTTTCGGTGAATTTTTCCGTTGATCTCGAATCCCGCTTTTGTTTTGCCATAGAAAGGATCTTTGGTGATGCCAAAGTACTCTACGTCAAGAGATACGGACTGCGTGGTACCGCGGATGGTCAGGTCGCCGGTCAGCACATAATGGTCGCCTTTTTTCTCGAGGCCCGTGCTTACGAAAGTAAGTTGAGGGAAATGTTCAGCGTCAAAGAAATCGCCTGATTTCAGGTGGGTATTCCTTCCTTCTGCACCAGTATCTATGCTGTCTACTTCAGCACTGAATGAAATTTCCGCTTCCGTGAAATCATCCGAGCTGGTTACCACTTTGCCACTGAAGTTTTTGAACCGGCCAGTAACGGTGGTGATTACAAGGTGTTTCACCTTAAAGCTTATTTCGCTATGAAGGGTATCGATGACCCATGATGTTTTTAATGCTGTTTCTGTTGACATTTTTGGCTTGTTTAATTTATTAATGTTGTAACAACAAAATTACTTCGGTGGTTCACCTCCGGCAAGTAAAAACTAAGGGCCTAATGGTATTTTTTACGGGTCATCTCCCGGAATTCGGAAAAACTCTGCTTCTGGTGCTGCCGGAATAGTTTGCTGAAATGGCTTGGATCTTCGAATCCGAGGGTATATGCTACTTCTTTTGCGCTTGATTCCGTATAGCCAGCGTAACGTTTGGCCTCTAACATGATCCGACTTAGAATAAAGTCTTTCGCTGAAGTGCCGGTTTCAACAGAGATCACCTCATTCAGGTAATTGGGTGTGATGTGCAGTTCAAGCGCATAATCCGAAACTTTATGCCAATCCGTATAATGTATCTCGAGCAGGCTGCGGAACTGTTTCACCAGTTGGGCCCGCGTATTTTTTTTTATGCCTGACCGGGCTTCCAGGTGTACGGAAAGCCTCTTACATTCCAGCAGGAATAGTTTCAACCAGGAAGCAATGGCATCGAGGTAGTATGCGCCAGCATGTTTGAACTCATCCCGGACATGGTGTACGAGATGCTCCAGATTCTTGATGTCCATACCGGGCTCGAGGTGAAACGGCGCCATATCGTCGCACTTGAAAAAGAATCCCGTGTTTTCGATCCACTGCTGCGATAGTCCATGTTCATGTAGAAAGTCGGGCGTAAACAACAATACATATCCTTTTGCCCCTTCATCGAGTTGAAGATGGTGCACCTGTTCCGGTGTGAGGAAATAGATGGTGTCAGTATCAACGGTATATGAGCGAAAGTCAATATGGTGCAATCCGCTGCCTTGCCTCACCCAGATAATGGTATAATAGTTATGCCTGTGCGGTAGAAGGGCACTGGATACTTTTTGCATGGATTCGATCTCTTCCATGGTTCTGAAAACAAACGCAGCCGGCTCTCCATTTAATTTGAGCGATACGGTATCTACTTGTTGTCTTCTTGCATTGGGCATGGGTAAAGTTAAACATTTGTAGATTTGCCGGGATGAGTACACCGGCCGGCAGTAAATACCTGATGTTTCGAAACCGTCTGGAGAAAGTGTACCGCCACCGCTCGAAGTTAGCCCGAAGGCAGGGAATAGCCTGTTACAGGTTGTACGACCGGGACCTGCCTGAATTTCCCCTGATCATTGAAATGTACGGTACCAGCGTCTATGTGGCAGAATATCGGAGTAAGCATAATCTGGACGATGCGGAGTATGAAGAGTGGATGCAGTTCAGCCTCCGGCAGGTTGCCGAAGTGTTACAGGTTGATCCCTCCCTGATCTTCTGTAAAATGAGGGAGAGGAAAACCGACAGGCAGGGCCAGTACCTTAAAACTGGATCTCAAAAACAGGAGTTCACCGTGCAGGAAGGCGGGTTAACATTTATCGTCAACCTGAGCGACTATCTCGACACCGGGTTATTCCTGGATCATCGACTCACTAGGGGGATGATAAGGGATCAATCTGAAGGGAAGAAGTTGCTTAATCTTTTTTGTTATACCGGGTCCTTCACCGTGTATGCGGCTGCGGGCGGTGCTTCAGAAACAGTTTCCATTGATCTTTCCAACACCTACATTGATTGGGCATTCCGAAATCTTGCCCTGAATGGGATGGACAACGAACGGAACCGTTTGATACGGGGCGACGTGTTGCAGTTGCTGCCCACACTTCCCAATGATCATTTTGATATCGTTGTGCTGGATCCGCCCACTTTTTCCAACAGCAAAATGATGAAAGACTTCCTGGATATCCAGCAGGATCATGTTGAACTGATCAACCTATGCCTCAATAAAACCGTGAAGGGCGGAGTACTATACTTTTCAACAAACCTCAGGAGCTTTCATTTGGACAACGAACTCATCATGGCCTCGTCGATCGTTGACATTACAAAGACCACCACCCCATTTGATTTTGAAGGCAAGCTGCTTCGCTGGTGCTATCGGATCACTAAATGATTGGAGCGTCAGCTACTTCCCGATTACCAAATGGTCACAGATATAGCGCTTCAAATTCTGCCACGGATTTATTTCCATTCCTCAGAAACAGACGATCGCCGTGGATCTGGTAATTGTCAATTTCTTCCAACTTTTTTGAAAAAATTTCTTCCACCTGCATACCCGGACCCTCGCAGTACATCCTGGTCATGGCGGCTGGTCCTATGGCCAGTTTGCCATCCTTGTAGGTATACGTTCCCCACATATTGTTGCATCCGGCGTGTCCATGGAATTGTTGTATCCGATCGTCAAATTGTATAAAGACATCTTTCTTTAGCACAGGGAAAACCTCTATTCCGGCAAGTTTAACCATCTTCCAGCGGGTATTGCCAAAATCAGTATCAGGCATATTGTTCATAACGGGTTTGGTTTTGGGTGAGCAGGAGTAGCCTGCTATGATTATTGAAAGCAAAATAACTAACTGTCTGTTCATTTTATACGTTTTTATACCATGATGTTATGGTGAAAAAAAATACACAGGGGTTGTCATTTAGGATTGTATCCACGCCTTTATTGGTTATTTTTAGCGGCGATGAATAAAATGAACCTCTCAGTGAAAGTTTTCACATCCCTTTTGTTGTTGCTCACTGGCCTCATTTCCTGCGGTCCGGAGAGGCCTGGCCTGATTGAGACCAGGAAAAATTATGATGATCTGGTGGTTCTGTTCCGGGAATGGAGAGCCTTTCAGGTGCCACCGTTCGTAGAGGGGGTTCCTGACTATTCTTCAGCCGCCATGAAGAAACAGCAGGAAGACCTGAAGCTGTGGAAGGCCCGGTTGGCCGCTGTAGATACAGCAGGTTGGCCCGTGAAGCAACAGGTGGACTGGTACCTGGTTTGGGCGGAAATGAATGGACTGGATTTTGATCACCGGGTCATTCAGCCCTGGGTGCGCGATCCTGCCTTTTATGTCTGGTTTTATACTTACCCATCCGATGTCCCGGAAAGGGAAGGCCCAAATATGGCTGGGGCTATCGAGTTGCCCGATTATTCAATGCCCCTGTCCGCTGACGACGCTGCCGAAATTTCGGGAAGACTGATGAAGGCAGGTCTGATATATGCGCGGGCAAGAGAAAATCTTACCGGCAAAGCCAGGGATCTTTGGAACCGCGGAATCAACAGTATTGAACAGCAAAGCAGGGAACTTGCCGATTTTTCAGCAGCGGTGAAAAGTATATATCCGAATCTTTCAGCAGCGGCATTGGATGCAAAAAAAGCATCTGACGATTTTTATATGTGGCTGAAATCGGAAGCAGCTCAAAAAAATGAAGTATCAGGAGTTGGAAAAGAGAATTTCACATGGTATATCCGAAACGTCCACCTCATGCCATATACATGGGAAATGTATGAGCAGTTGCTTGAACGGGAACTGGCCCGGGCGCATACGGCAGTCAGACTAACGGAACACCGTAACCGAAGTTTGCCGAGGCTGGAGCGGATAAGCCGGGCTGTGCAATACGATTCTGTTATGCAAGGTGGTGTGAAAGAATTCATGGGATTTCTGGAGAGCAGCGAAATACTAACCGTGAAAGATTATATGGAACCGGCTATGATGGCGCAGACCGGAAAATTTCAGCCGGCTGAGGGACTGCGCGGGTTTTTCTCAGAAGTAGATTACCGCGATCCCATGCCCATGAGGTGCCATATGTTTCATTGGATCGATAAAGCCATGAGCAAACGCGAGCCTGTGGAGAGTCCCATCAGAAGGTTGCCATCCCTGTATAATATTTTTGACAGTCGGGCTGAAGGTCTCGCAACAGCGATGGAAGAACTCATGTGGCAGGCGGGTCTATATAAGAACCGCCCGCGGGCGGAGGAATTGGTCTGGGTGATGCTTGCCCAAAGGGCCGCTCGCGGACTCGGGGGGATTTATCAGCATGGCCAGGTGATGAATTTTGATCAATCTACGCAGTTTGCATCTAAGTGGGTGCCGTGGGGCTTACTACCGGCAGACGGCGAAACCATACAGGGAGAAGAGCATTTCTATCTGCAGCAGCCCGGATATGAAACCAGCTATGTATCTGGTAAATTGGAAGTGGACAGATTAATCGCAGAGTATGCCCGACAGCGGGAGGGAAAGTTCAATTTGAAATCATTTATGGATGAGTTTCTGAGTAAAGGGATCATTCCAATGTCCCTGATCCATTGGGAGATGACCGGAGACAAGACAGCACTTGCTAGGGCCGTTGGAAATGAGAAATTAAACTAAAAAATATTTTCGGTTCTTTGTGGCATGATCACGGAAATTGGACAGGATATCTCAAAGGCCGCCATACTATTGCGAACGGGAGCGCTGGTGGCCATTCCTACAGAAACCGTATATGGCTTAGCGGGAAATGCACTCAACAGTGAAGCAGTGATCAATTTATTTGAAGTAAAGGGCAGGCCGCGCTTCAATCCCCTGATCATGCATCTGCCTTCGCTTGCTGCAGCCGAACATTATGTAACCCATATTCCTGCTCCACTCCGTTTATTGGCTGATCAGTTTTCACCTGGTCCACTGAGTTACCTGTTACCTAAATCATCATTGGTGCCCGATCTCATTACAGCAGGCTCAGATAAAGTAGTCATCCGGGTTCCTTCTCATCCCATGACACTCGAGTTGCTGCAGCAACTCGAAATTCCACTGGCAGCACCCTCGGCAAATCCGTTTGGATATGTGAGTCCTGTTACAGCGGAACATGTTAAGGAAGGACTGGATGGCAAAATCCCTTATATATTAAATGGCGGACCCTGTTCAGTGGGTCTGGAGTCTACGATCGTTGGCATGGAGGGCGATCAGATCATCATTCACAGGCTTGGAGGCGTCACCGCTGAAGATATATTCCATGTTACAGGTATAAAACCCGGGTTTTCATTGTTACATAAAAAACCAGATACGCCTGGGCAATTGATGTCACACTACGCTCCTGCAAAGCCCCTGATTGTTGGTGACCTGTCCACATTGGTAGCTGCGCATGCTGGCAAAAAACTGGCGGTGATCTCATTTACGGATCATAGGGTGGATGTTCACATCAGCAAAGTGATGTCGCCCAGCGGGGATCTTCACGAGGCCGCTGCCAATCTTTTCGCCGTCCTGAGGGAACTTGATAAGTCGGATGCTGAACTGATCCTCGCGGAACTGTTTCCGGCTACCGGCATCGGACAGGCGATAAACGACCGCTTGAGCAGGGCGGGCGGAAGGATCTGATTTTTTAGAAGGTTAATCCTGAATGGGTCAACCGTGAGCAGATCATCGAATTATTCCATGATCTCGCTTAGTTCAAGCCACCTGATCTCTTTTTCATCGATCAGTTTTGTGATCTCGCCAATTCTTCCTGAAAGGCGCTGGAGTTCGTCAAAAGGCTGAGAAGGGGAGCCGAGTTTTTCGGTAATGGCTTCTTTCTCTTTATTGAGTTCTGCAATTTCTTTTTCGAGGGTTTCAAATTCCCGTTGTTCCTTGAAAGAAGGTTTTTTCTTATTTGCAGTTGCGATGGTTGGTGTAATATCAATAAGGGTTTTTGCGGGCGCAGGCGGAGCGGGAGAGTCCCTGCGGGATTGCTCAAATTCCAGGTATGTTCTATACTCGGAATAGTTCCCTGGGAAATCCCGAACCTGGCCATCGCCTTCAAATACAATCAGATGATCTACCAACTTATCCATGAAGTACCTGTCGTGCGAAACAATCATCAGGCACCCCGGGAAATCTGCGAGAAAGTTTTCCAGTACGCCAAGGGTAGGGAGATCAAGGTCATTGGTAGGTTCGTCGAGGATCAGGAAATTTGGACTTTTAAACAGGATACTCAGTAAATGCAATCTCCTTTTTTCACCGCCGCTCAGTTTTGAAATGTAGGTGTATTGTTGGTCAGGTGTGAACAGGAATAGCTCCAGGAATTGCGAAGCGCTTAATGATCCGCCTTTAGCAAGTGGAAAGCTCTCGGCAATATTCTTCACGTATTCGATCACCCGCATATCTTCTTTAACGATCAGCCCTTCCTGGGAGTAGTTTCCAAAAACAATGGTTTCACCAATATTCACCTTCCCGCTGTCTGCCTGCTCAAGACCTTGAACTATATTGATAAAGGTTGATTTACCCACGCCATTTTTTCCGGCAATGCCTACGCGTTCCCCTTTTTTAAAGGTATAATCAAAGCCTTTGAGGATCACTTTATCGCCATAACTCTTATATACTTTTTTCATCTCCACTACCTTGCCACCCAGTCTGTTCATCTTCATCTCGAGTTCCAGCTTGTTGTCTTCGATCCTTTTTTTAGCCTGGGCTTCAACAACATAAAAATTATCCTGCCGGCTTTTAGATTTTGTGGTTCTGGCCCTGGGTTGTTTGCGCATCCACTCTAGTTCTTTGCGGTAGGTGTTTTTAGCCTTGTCAATACTGGCCACTTCACTGTCGATCCGCGCAGCTTTTTTCTCCAGGTAATTGGCGTAATCTCCTTTATAGGTATATAGCTCGCTGTTTTCGATCTCCCAGATCTCATTGGACACCTCGTCCAGGAAATATCTGTCGTGCGTAACAAGTAATAAAGTGATGTTTTCCTTATTCAGGAAATGTTCCAGCCATTCCACCATCTCCACATCAAGGTGGTTGGTTGGTTCATCCATGATCAGCAAGATGTGTTTATGTTCGAAACCGATGTCGATCAGGGTGCGTGCCAGCGCTACGCGCTTTCGTTGCCCACCGCTCAGGGTACCGACGATCTGGTGGAGATTATGGATACGTAACTTTCCCAGGATCTGTTTTACCTTGGCATCGAAGTCCCAGGCGTTATTATCCTCCATTAGGCTGATGGCCTCGCCCTGCCGGATATAATCATCGGTTTCCATGGCGTCTTCATATTCCCGAATGGCGTCCATGACCGGATGTTTATGGAAGAATATATTCTGGAGGATGGTCTCATTTTCCAGAAATTCAGGATTCTGTTCAAATAGGGCGATATCTACGTCTTTATTGACCCAGAACTTACCCTGATCCTCATGTTCCTTACCGGCGAGGATCCTTAACAGCGTTGATTTACCCGTTCCATTTCTGGCGATAAGCGCAATTTTATCCCCTTCTGAGATATGAAAACTTAACCCTGAGAAAAGGGGTTTTATTCCAAAAGATTTACCAAGACCTTCAGCAGACACATAATGCATACCGTAAAGGTAATCTAAGTAACGCGAAGAACATGTTCGTGATCACCTTCCGGCGAGGTAGATGAGCAGGCATAACACTACCGTGAAGAGAATAGCCATAGGGATCGTTAACGTATCTTCCATTGCTTTCCTTTTTTTTCTGGATCGGAACGTTGCCAGGTTGTTCAATAGATCCTGGTCACCTTCAGCAATCGCCTCCAATTTTGACCATAGTGGCGACAGGAGGGCAGCATCAAGTGGATGGGTGGCTGAAAGTAAGTGCTGGACGATCGTTTTGTTAACATCTTTTTCGCCGAACTTCAAGAGGCAGTTGATGTTTTCGTCGGACACCAGGGCCATGATCTTTTCGAAAATGCCATATTGGTCCATCCTGAATACGTCTTGAGTGGAGACGTAGCGATCCAACTTCAGCACCTTATTTAAAATGGTATATGGTGTGAGGGGCTGCGTCTCCGCGTATTTTTCATTCATCACCTGACGGAGCCATCGTTCTTGCAGCCATGCTTCTTTCTTGGCGGGTTGCGTAAGTGTTTCGTAGGCTTCCTTAATATCATGAAATCTTGCTTCAGCATAAAGATCATGCTGATTTTTGTCGGGGTGAAATTGCAGTGCAAGTTTCCTATACTGTTTTTTTACCTCTTCGCGGGTAGACATCGGAGTACAGTCCAGTATGCTGTAGTAATCTTTCATCGGAGCAAAATTCCAACAACCGGAGGAATAAAAAAAATACCCCGAAACCGGGGCATGTAGATTTTTTTCTATGGCCTGTTTGCCGACTTCCATTCCTTATTTCGCAGCTTCCAAAAGCCGGTGTAAGTAGTAGTACATCGCTATGATATCTATTTTCTCAGCGCTGTTACTAAGCTGTATCGTGTGGATCGGCACTACAACCGTTTTTCCATTGCCTTTCATTTTGTAGAAAAAGGTATGCCACGGCATGAACCACTTGGCCTGGGCAACGGTAGAAAAGGCGGGGTCGTTGTTTTCGACACCGTGGTAAGTTGGATTTACAATCTGCACGGATTCCTATTTACTTCTCCGATTGGAAAAAAATCGAGGGCGGTTTTCTTGCCTACCAGGTTATCTACCGGTCCGGGATAAAGAATGTTAACGTTATCGTTGTAGGCGTTGTTGGAAACACTGTACCCCTCTTTAGGGATCCCCATGAAGTTGGTATTCAGTTAGCCATCGCCATTGGTATCGTGAAACAGGACAATGGCGAATGTCCCGACGGAGATGGAAGTAAAGTTCACTTCAACCCTGCCGTTATCAGCTTTCCCTTTCAGCTTTTTAACGCGTATCCGGTCTCAAAAGGGAAACCTTTGGAAGAGGAAAAAAGGCAACCACAACTTCCCCGTTTTTGTTGCTGACCCCGGTTACCGTTACTTTGATACTATCTTCCGCCCCCCCCGTGGGGGTGGTGAAGAAGGCAATAAATTAAAAGTAGAGGGGAAATGATATCTAATCGGTTTATGGTTAAACAAAATCGTTCAGGTTTTGTTTAATTATTTGCCATACAAAGCTCTACAAAGCAGAAGGCAGCATTTATGAGGAATAACAAGGTAGAAAACAGGCATATATATTTAGTCGTTTTATTCATCATGTTCATGGCA
>Ga0164293_10000628_pt1 | contig 28586 bp, 23 predicted proteins | sample GEODES118metaG_FD_111487 | JGI IMG/M metagenome (GOLD analysis project Ga0164293, IMG submission 111487) | Eutrophic lake water microbial communities from Lake Mendota, Wisconsin, USA - GEODES118 metaG | ecosystem: Environmental > Aquatic > Freshwater > Lake | place: USA: Lake Mendota...
CGGGCGTGTCGGCTCAGGAACCCGCGAGGCCGTGCGCCAGTATCAGCAGCGCCACAGGCTGATCCCCGATGGCTATCCGACGCCGCAATTGCTGGCGCGGCTGCAAGCCGGAAGCTGACGCCACTGCCCGGAACGTGCTAGGACCTTCTGACGGCTTCAACAGGGTTTGCCAACAGGGTTTGCATCGTGATCGTCTGGCTCCGTTCTGCAGTGTCCGTGGGGTTTGCGGCTCTTGTCGTGCTGGCGACAGCCGGCCCTTCCATCAATGCTCAGAGCGACAATTCGGGCCTTTACGCCATCATAGATTCCTTGCCGGCCCAGCGTTCGGGGCCGCGCATCCTTGGTGTGCCGCGTGAGCGGGCCCGCGCCCCGGTTCGCCGTGTGCTGGAGCCCGGGATGGTGCCGCTGGCCGGAGCCAAGGTCGAGCCGCTGCCCAAGGTCGACCCGACGACGTTTGTCGTGGTGCTCGGCGACTCGCTTGGGGAATTGCTGGCCGGCGGGCTGGACGATGCCCTCGGAGATGTGCCGACCGCCACGGTGATCCGCAAGACCAGGGCCGATTCAGGCCTCGTCCGCAGCGATTTCCATGACTGGCCGAAGGTCGTGAGGGATCTCCTCGCCAGCGATCAGAAGATCACGCTCGGCGTCATGCTGCTCGGCGCCAATGACCGGCAGGCGATCCGCGAAGGGAATGTCTCCCACGAGCCGCTGAGCGAACGCTGGCGCGAGCTTTACCGTGACCGGGTCGATGCCGTCGTGCAGGCCTTCGCCGAGCGGCGCGTGCCGCTGATCTGGGTGGGCGCTCCACCCATGCAGAATGGCCGGCTTTCCGCCGATCTGGTCACACTCAACGAGATCTACCGGCAGCGCAGCGAGCGGGCTGGCGCGGTCTATGTCGATCTGTGGCAAGGTTTCGTCGATGCCGAGAACCGCTACAGCGCCAGCGGACCCGACCTTTTCGGGCAGGTCGCCCGCTTGCGCACCGGCGATGGCGTGCACTTGACCCGAGCCGGGGCGCGCAAGGCCGCCTATTTTGCCGATGTGGCTCTGCGCCGCATGTTGCCGGATGTATCCGGCGGGCCAGTCCTGGCGTCGCCAATCGCCGGTGCATGGCCGCAAGGTCTGCCTCTGCCACCTGCCGGCGCTGCGGCCACGCTGCCGCCCGAACTCCAGCCGGGCGGTATCGAGCGGATGGTCGACCAGATCGCGCGGCTCAGCAACGGCCTTGAACCGACCAGACCGCCCGATATCAGGGTCAAGCCCCTGGCCGGGCCTGTCCTGCCGCTGACCGGGCCTGCCGTGGCGGGAGGCGGAGCGCTGGTGTCCACAATCGGCGCGGCGCGCGGCACAGGCCCGGAAGCGAGCCTGCTCAACAGGGTGTTCGAGGACGGCAAGGCTCCGCCGCCGGCTGCTGGCCGCGCCGATGATTTCCGCTGGCCGAGAACGCCCTGACGGAAGCTTGCCGCTGTCGCTTGGCTGGTGGCCAGATGGCGTGCGTGTTCGCAGAACTGGCTCTCTCCTGCGAGACGTTCACGCAAGATGCCCAAGATGCCCCAGATACGCTTCCCGATGTCAGCGCGGCAGCGTGGTTGTGCCCATCAGGCTCTCGTCGATGGCGCGCGCGGCTTGCCGACCCTCGCGGATGGCCCAGACCACGAGCGACTGACCCCGGCGCATGTCGCCTGCGACAAAGATCTTCTCGCGGGAGGTGCGGTAGCTCTGGTCGTCCGCCACGACATTGCGGCGCTTGTCTGTCCTGACGCCGGCTTCGGTGATCATCCCATCGAGGATGGAACCCGAGAAACCGATGGCGAGGAAGACCAGATCGGCCCTGATCACGAACTCGGTGCCGGGGATCGGCTGCCGCTTCTCGTCGACGCGGGCGCAGACAACGCCCGTGGCCTTGCCGTTCTTGCCCTCGATGCGCAGCGTGGCGGCCTGGAACTCGCGTTCGGCTCCTTCTGCCTGGCTCGACGAGGTGCGCATCTTGGTCGGCCAGTAGGGCCAGACCATCAGCTTGTCCTCGATCTGTGGCGGCTTCGGGCGGATGTCGAGCTGGGTGACCTGCAAGGCTCCCTGACGGAACGAGGTGCCGATGCAGTCGGATGCGGTATCGCCGCCGCCGATGACCACGACATGCTTGCCGCTCGCCACGATTGGCATCTCGCCGGAGATGTCCTCGCGGTTCACGCGGCGGTTCGACTGGGTCAGGAACGGCATGGCGTAGTGCACGCCGGCGAGGTCCGAACCGGGCAGTTCAGGGTCACGTGGCCATTCAGCGCCGCCCGCCATCAGCACGGCATCGAAATCGCGCACCAGGTCGGCGAACGGCAGGGTGACACCGACATTGACGCCGTAGTGGAATGTCACGCCTTCCGCCGTCATCTGCTCGGTGCGGCGGTCGATATGGTGCTTTTCCATCTTGAAATCGGGAATGCCATAGCGCAGCAGCCCGCCGGCCTTCGGCTCGCGCTCGAAGACATGAACATCGTGCCCGACGCGGGCAAGCTGCTGGGCCGCGGCCATGCCGGCGGGGCCTGAGCCGATGATCGCGACGCGCTTGCCGGTCCGGCTGCGCGGGACCTGCGGCGTGATCCAGCCATTCTCCCAGGCTTTGTCGGCGATGGCCTGCTCGATGGTCTTGATGGTGACAGGGGCATTTTCGAGGTTGAGCGTGCAGGCTTCCTCGCAAGGCGCCGGGCAGATGCGGCCGGTGAACTCGGGAAAGTTGTTGGTCGAGTGCAGGTCGCGCGCGGCTTCCTCCCATCGCCCGGAATAGACCAGATCGTTCCAGTCCGGGATCTGGTTCATCACCGGGCAGCCGGTGGGGCCATGGCAATAGGGGATGCCGCAATCCATGCAGCGGGCGGCCTGCTTCTGCAGGTCCTTGTCCTCCAGCGGAAGTGTGAACTCGCGGAAATGCCGCACGCGGTCGCCGGCGAGCTGATACTTCTGCTCCTGCCGGTCGAATTCGAGGAAACCTGTGACCTTGCCCATGCCGTGCCCTTGTTATTCCGCCGCCTGCATCGTCCGCGCTGCTTCCATTTCCTTCAGCGCGCGCTTGTATTCGACCGGCATGACCTTGACGAATTTCGCCCGGTGGATTGGCCAGTTGTCGATGATCTGCCGGGCCCGTTCGGAGCCGGTATAGTCGAGGTGGTTCTGGATGAGTTGGAGGAGCCGTTCCTCGTCGTGCCTCGACATATCGGTGTGCACATCGACGCGGCCCTTGTGCTCAAGGTCACCACCATGGTGATGCAGCCGGTCCATCAGTTCTTCCTCTTCCGGAACCGGCTCGAGGTCGACCATGGACAGGTTGCAGCGCTGGCGGAAATCCCCGGCCTCATCCAGTACATAGGCCACGCCGCCGGACATGCCGGCTGCGAAGTTGCGACCCGTCTGGCCCAGCACCACGACAACGCCGCCGGTCATGTACTCGCAGCCATGATCGCCCGTGCCTTCAACCACCGCGATCGCGCCGGAATTCCGCACGGCGAAGCGCTCGCCCGCGACGCCGCGGAAATAGCACTCGCCCGAGATCGCGCCATAGAGCACGGTGTTGCCGACGATGATCGAGTCTTCGGGCACCGCGCGCGACCGTGGATCGGGCTTGATGATCAGCTTGCCGCCCGACAGGCCCTTGCCGACATAGTCGTTGGCCTGCCCGGTCAGTTCCAGTGTGACGCCCGCCGCGACCCATGAGCCGAAGGACTGGCCTGCCGTGCCGCTGAGCCTGACGGTGATGGTGTCGTCAGCAAGCCCGTCATGGCCATAAAGCTCCACCACACGGCCGGACAGCATGGCCCCGGTGGTGCGATCGGTGTTGTTGATGGCAGCCTCGATCACCACCGGTGTCTGGGTGTTGATGGCGTGCTCGGCCTCGGCGATAAGCTTGCGGTCCAGTACGGCGTCAATCGGATGAACTTGCCTGTCGACATGGCTGATGGCCACGCCAGGGCCCATATCCGGCTTGTGGAAGATGCGGCTGAAATCCAGCCCCTTGGCCTTCCAGTGGCTGATGGCCGGGTTCTTGTCGAGAAGGTCGGAGCGCCCCACCAGTTCGCTGAAGCGGGTCATCCCGAGTTCGGCCATCATCTCGCGGACTTCCTCGGCGACGAAGAAGAAGTAGTTGATGACGTGCTCCGGCAGGCCCTTGAAGCGCTTGCGCAGTACCGGATCCTGGGTGGCGACCCCGACAGGGCAGGTGTTGAGGTGGCACTTGCGCATCATGATGCACCCGGCCGCAATCAGCGGCGCGGTCGAAAAACCGAACTCGTCGGCTCCGAGCAGCGCACCGATGACCACATCCCGGCCCGTCTTGAGCCCGCCATCGACCTGTAGCGCGATGCGGCCGCGCAACTTGTTGAGCACCAGGGTCTGGTGGGTTTCGGCAAGGCCCATTTCCCACGGGCTGCCGGCGTGCTTCAGCGAGGTCAGCGGGGATGCTCCGGTGCCGCCCTCGAAGCCCGAGATGGTGATGTGGTCGGCGCGCGCCTTGGCGACGCCGGCGGCGACCGTGCCGACCCCGACCTCGGACACGAGCTTGACCGAGACATCGGCCTTCGGATTGACGTTCTTGAGATCGAAGATCAGCTGTGCGAGGTCTTCGATCGAATAGATGTCGTGGTGGGGCGGCGGGGAGATCAGCCCGACCCCCGGTGTGGAATGGCGCACCTTGGCGATCTTGGCATCGACCTTGTGGCCCGGAAGCTGGCCGCCTTCGCCCGGCTTGGCCCCTTGCGCGATCTTGATCTGCATCACGTCGGCGTTGACCAGATACTCGGTGGTGACGCCGAAGCGGCCCGAGGCAACCTGCTTGATGGCGCTGCGCTTGGACTTGCCATTGGGCAGCACGCGGAAGCGCTCGGCCTCCTCGCCGCCTTCGCCGGTGTTGGACTTGGCGCCGATGGCGTTCATGGCCAGGGCGAGCGTCTCATGGGCTTCCTTCGAGATCGAGCCATAGGACATCGCACCGGTCGCAAAGCGCTTGACGATGTCCTTGGCCGGTTCGACATCGGCCAGATCGACCGGGCGGGCACCCCGCTCGGCAGCCGTCTTGATGTGGAACAGGCCGCGGATGGTGGTCAGCCGCTCGTTCTGCTCGTTCACCATCCTGGCGAATTCGCGATACTTGTCGTCGGCGTTCATGCGCACGGCATGCTGGAGCGTGGCGACGTTGTCGGGTGTCCAGGCATGGTCCTCGCCGCGCAGGCGGTAGGCGTATTCGCCGCCGACATCGAGCCCATGCAGCAGCACCGGGGAAGCGCCGAAGGCGTCGGCATGGCGACGTGCCGTCTCCTCGGCGATTTCGGCAAGGCCGACACCCTCGATGGTCGACGAGGTGCCGAAGAAGTAGCGTCCGATCAGTTCGCCCGAGAGACCGACCGCGTCGAAGATCTGCGCACCGCAATAGGACTGGTAGGTCGAGATGCCCATCTTCGACATGACCTTGAGCACGCCCTTGCCGATCGACTTGATGAAGCGCTTGACGACCTCATCCTCGTCGACCTCGGGCGGAAATTCGCCGCGGGCATGGGCATCCTCGAGGCTTTCGAAGGCCAGGTAGGGGTTGATCGCTTCGGCACCATAACCGGCGAGGCAGCAGAAGTGATGGATCTCGCGCGGCTCGCCCGACTCGACCACCAGCCCGACCGAGGTGCGCAGCCCCTTGCGGATCAGGTGATGATGCACGGCCGCCGTGGCCAGAAGGGCCGGGATCGGGATGCGGTCCGGTCCGACCATGCGGTCCGAGAGCACGATGATGTTGTAGCCGCCATGGACCGCCGCCTCCGACCGCTCGCAGAGCCGTTCCAGCGCCCCTTCGAGGCCGGCAGCGCCTTCGCGGGCCGGATAGGTCGTGTCGAGGGTCTTGGTGTCGAAGCGGTCTTCGTAATGGCCGATGCAGCGGATCTTCTCGAGATCCTCGTTGGTCAGGATCGGCTGGCGCACCTCAAGCCGCTTGCGCTTGGAGGCGCCGGTCAGGTCGAGGATGTTCGGGCGCGGGCCGATGAACGACAGCAGGCTCATCACCAGTTCCTCGCGGATCGGATCGATCGGAGGGTTGGTGACCTGGGCGAAGTTCTGCTTGAAGTAGGTGTAGAGCAGCTTGGACTTCGACGACAGGGCCGAGATCGGCGTGTCGGTGCCCATCGAGCCCACGGCTTCCTGACCGGTGACAGCCATCGGTGCCATCAGCAGCTTGAGGTCTTCCTGCGTGTAGCCAAAGGCCTGCTGCTTGTCGAGAAGAGCGACATCTGTGCGCGAGGCGCGTGGCTCGACAGGGGGCAGGTCCTCGATCACGATCTGGGTGCGCTTGATCCACTCCTTGTAGGGATTGGCGCTGGCGAGCGATGCCTTCATCTCGTCATCGGAGATGATGCGGCCCTGTTCGAGGTCGATCAGCAGCATCTTGCCGGGCTGGAGACGCCACTTGCGGATGATGCTCTCCTCCTTGATCGGCAGCACCCCCATCTCGGAGGCGAGGACAACGAGGCCGTCTTCCGTCTCAAGGAAGCGCGCCGGGCGCAGGCCGTTCCGGTCCAGCGTCGCACCGATCTGGCGGCCATCGGTGAAGGCGATGGCGGCGGGCCCGTCCCATGGCTCCATCAGCGCGGCGTGATACTCGTAGAAGGCGCGCCGCTCCTCGCTCATCAGCGGGTTGCCGGCCCAGGCTTCCGGCACCAGCATCATCATTGCATGGGCGAGGCTGTAGCCGCCGCGGCAGAGGAATTCGAGTGCATTGTCGAAACAGGCGGTGTCCGACTGGCCTTCATAGGAGATCGGCCAGAGCTTGGAGATGTCATTGCCGAACAGGGGCGAGTCGACCGTGGCCTGCCGCGCCGCCATCCAGTTGACGTTGCCGCGCAGGGTGTTGATCTCGCCGTTGTGCGCCACCATCCGGTAGGGGTGCGCCAGCCGCCATGAGGGGAAGGTGTTGGTGGCGAAACGCTGGTGGACCAGCGCCAGGGCTGATTCAAAGCGCTCGTCCTGGAGGTCGCGGTAGTAGCTGCCAAGCTGGTTCACCAGAACCATGCCCTTGTAGACGATCGTCCTGCAGGACAGCGAAACCGGATAATACTGCGCGGTTGCCCGGTCCTGACGCTTGTAGATCTTGTTGGACACCGACTTGCGCAGGACGAACAGGCGGCGCTCGAACTCGTCGGTGTCGGCGATGCCCTCACCACGCCCGACGATGAGCTGCATCTGGACCGGTTCGGTGGCCAGAACGGCTTCACCAAGGTCCGAATTGTCGACCGGCACCTGACGCCAGCCAAGGAAGACCTGACCTTCCTCGGTCACGGTCTGGGCAATGACGCTTTCGCACAGAGCGCGGATGTCAGGATCGCGCGGCATGAAGAAATGGCCGATGGCATAGTGGCCCGGCTCAGGCAGGGTGATGCCGAGATTCGCGCATTCCTCGCTGAAGAAGCGATGCGGGATCTGCACCAGGATGCCGCAGCCATCGCCAAGCTTGGGGTCTGCACCAACAGCCCCTCGGTGATCGAGGTTGTGCAGGATCTGCAGGCCCTGCCGCACGATGGCGTGGGACCTGCGGTTCTTCATGTCGGCAATGAAGCCGACGCCGCAGGCATCCTTCTCGTTCGAGGGATCATAAAGACCCTGACGCTGCGGCATGTCGGGATTGGTCAGGACGAACGGGCCTTGATCAGCCGCCTGTCTGGTTTCGAACCCGCTCATCGCAAACTCCTCCACCGCTCGCATCCCGGCACGGACGCGCGTGTTGCCCATCGCACAGATTACCCTGCCGGTTGAGTCCTTTTGCGGACTCTCGGGCAGTTATTTCAAGGAAGAGGCAGGGTGCTTTCGCCGGCGCCTCGCGTCTTCCGCGGGCGCTGTCCTGGCCCGTCGATCAGGCCGGCTTGCGCCCGGTCAGGCCGACCGTTTTGAGGTCAGCCCGTTTGAGAGCCTTCGTGGCGGTGATGCTGGCGCGCAGCGACATGTCAACTCTCAGGCGGTTGCAAGGCGGAGCACGGCGGTACAGAGGTAGCGACGTGTTATTATGACAGTAATACTGTCCTAATAAGTGGCGAACATGACAGATTGTCCGGGCCTGCGCAAGGGGCTGTTTCGCCTGAAAAGGCAGCAAACAGACCGTCCCACCCCCCATTCAGGTCACAAAGAAACCCAAGTCGAGGCAAAGCCAGACCGGTCGTGACCCGCCTCCGCCGATCGCAAGGCAAGGCGGCGAAAAGCTGGATTGCCGCCAGCGCTTGTGAGAGCGGCCCCAGACGGGCTATGAGCGGCGCTGCGGGCATGATCCGGCTTCGCAGGGACGTCGGTGCCGCATGACCTTCAATTTTGCCAGTGACAATGCCGTGGGTGCCAGCGCCAAGGTGATGGCTGCGCTTGAAGCGGCGAATGCCGGACCTGCGCTTGCCTATGGTCAGGATCCGTGGACCGCACGGGTCGAGGCTGCGATGTCCGAGCTGTTCGAGCGCGAGGTGGCGGTTTCGCTGCTGGCGACGGGCACGGCCGCCAATGCGCTGGCGCTGGCCTGTGTCACCCAGCCATGGGGCGCGGTGCTGACTCATGAGGAAAGCCATATCGCCGACGATGAATGCGGCGCGCCGGAATTCTTCACGAACGGCGCCAAGCTGGTCGGGCTCGCCGGCATGGGCTCGAAGCTGACGCCAGAGATCGTCACAGCACAGCTGGCGCGCATGCCGCACGGCGCGGTCAAGCAGGTCCAGCCGCAATGCCTCTCGATCACCCAGTCGACCGAGAGCGGACTGATCTACCGGCCGACCGAGGTGGCGGCTCTGGCGGAGGCGATCCGGCCGCGGGGACTGGCGCTGCACATGGATGGTGCGCGCTTCGCCAACGCGGTCGATGCGCTGGATTGCACACCGGCACAGATCACCTGGAAGGCGGGTGTCGATGTCCTGAGTTTCGGAGCGACCAAGAACGGGGCCTGGGCCGCCGAGGCGGTCGTGTTCTTCGATCCGGCACGGGCGGAGCAGATGCCGTGGCGACGCAAGCGCTCTGGCCACACCGTGTCGAAGGGGCGTTTTGTGGCTGCGCAGTTCGAGGCCCTGCTGCATGACGGCCACTGGTTGGCTCTTGCCCGTCGGGCGAACGAGCGAGCGACCCGCCTTGCCAGCGGACTGGCGACGGTTCCGGGGATCCGTCTGGGCTGGGCATGCGAAGCCAACGTCGTCTTCGGCATCATGCCTCTGGCGACGGCAGTCGCCCTTCGTGCTGCCGGTGCCCTGTTTTACGACTGGAGCGCCCGCTCGTTGCCGGCAGGCGAGGCGTTGCGCCCCGGCGAAGGCATCTTCCGCTTCGTCTGCTCGTTTGCCACCACCGAACAGGATGTCGACGGTTTCGTCGCGGCCGCACGCTCTCTCGCTGAGGTCGGCTGACAGAGCGGCTCGCCATCCGGCTCGATCTGCCCTGAGGCCGCCTCAAACGTGGTTAATCAACAGTTCATGGTCCCCCATTCAGGTTGAGCGCGGGGGGATCGTGGCTGGAGGCATTGTGATCGCATGGCACGCAGGATGGTGAGATCGGGCGCTGCGGCTTTCGCCGCGTCGGCGGCAGCGTCGTTTGCAATCTTTCTGGCCATGCCCTCTGTGGCGCAGGCCCAGTTCGTTTTGCGACCGCCTGGCCTCCTGCTGCCGGGTCCGATCGTCGCCTATGGATCACCGTTCGCGATCCCGTATCGGCATGCGCCGCTGCCGCCCGCCGAGATTGTCGCCATTCTGGCAGGAGAGCACGACTTCCGGCGTATTGGCCGGCCATACTTCGCTGGCGATGTCTATCTGGTAGACGGCGTCGACGATGCCGGGACCGTCGTCAGGGCGCATGTCCACGCCTATAGCGGGCGTCTGCTTCAGGTCGAGGTGATGCAGCGCCAGCGCCTTGCACGCCTGCCTGCCACGCCGGAAACCCAGCGCGCGATTCCTTTCCCGCCCCGCCGGCCCGCGACCATTGCGCCGGGTGTGAAGGCGTCTGAACCGGCTTCCGCGCCCGTCCTGTCGCCTTCCCTATCGTCACCGATCGTGCCACTCAGCCGCGAGCCGCGCATTGTCGATCCAGCCCAGACGAGGGGCCTGGATGAGCCTGACCGGACCCCGCCTCTGGCCTCGCCGGGCCGGGCAGCAACGCCTGATCCGGGCTGAGGAAAGGCGCGATCCTTTCGGACCGCGCCTCATGCTGCGGAATGGCGGCGGCTGTCAGGCGGCCTTGCGGACCGGCCTGGCGGATGCCTCGATCAGCGTCGCCGATCCGGCCTGGCCGATTGGGATGACCCGGGGCTTCTTGGCTTCCGGCACTTCTCGCACGAGATCGATGTGCAGGAGGCCGTGTTCGAGCGCGGCACCGGTGACCTGGACATGGTCAGCAAGCTGGAAGCGACGCTCGAAGGCGCGTGAGGCGATGCCCTGATGCAGGACTTCGGTCTTGCCCTTGTCTTCCGTTGCGGCCTTTTCGCCACGCACCGAAAGCAGGTTCTCCTTCACTTCAAGTGACAGGTCGGCCTCGCTGAAGCCGGCAACGGCAATCGAGATGCGATAGGCGTTCTCGTCGCTGCGCTCGATGTTGTAGGGCGGATAGGTGGGGGTGTTGTCGACGCCGGCGGCCTGATCGAGCATGGAAAACAGCCGGTCAAAGCCGATGGTCGAACGGTATAGAGGCGAAAGGTCGTAGCTGCGCATGATGCACTCCTTTGAAGCTGCATGAGTTGGTCGCTGTGTTCAGCCCGCCCCCGGGGGGCACGGGCCTTGGTCCCTGGTCATGCGTCCATCTTGTGGCCCGCACGACACTTTAGGTGGGCGTGTGGTTTTGGCTTTTCAAGAGGCCAGGCTCAGGCCCATAACAAGAGGCCGAAGGGCCGCGCGGGCCAGGGCGTTGTTGTCCATGTGGCTTGCAGCGGCCGTGCCAACCATGATCCCGGAAACCACGAACCCGAAAACGAGGGCATCGCAGCGATGGCGCTGAACGAACTTCAAGGCATCGACAGCTATCCAGTACCCTCGCAGCCGCAGGTCGCGGTCGTGTCGGCGCGTGACGGGATTGGCCTGCGCACAGTTCGCTGGCGCCCCACGGCGCGCAAGGGGGCAAAGGGCAGCGTCCTGGTCGTGGCCGGGCGCGCCGAGTTCATCGAGCGCTACAGCGAGGTCATCGCCGAACTGCGCCGGCGAGGTTTCCATGTCGCGAGTTTCGACTGGCGTGGGCAGGGCGGCTCGGACCGGACGGTGTCCAACATCCGCAAGGGCCACGTGCGTCGCTTCGACGATTACCTGCTCGATCTCGACGCGGTCTTCGCGGAGGTCATGGCCAGGCTGCCGAAGCCGTGGTTCGTCCTCGCCCATTCGATGGGCGCTGCGCTCTGCCTCGAAGCGGCGCGGCAGAACCGCTTGCCGGTGAGCCGGCTGGTTGCGTTGGCACCGATGGTCGGTCTGTCGATGGTCGATCGGCCAGGGCTCGCCCGCTCGGCTGCGGCCATCCTCGACGGGTTATTGCTCGGATCGAGTTTCGTGCCAGGCGGGGGCGAGACGTCGATCGCGACCAAGCCATTTGCCGGCAACCGCCTGACCAGCGACCCTGACCGGTATGCACGGAACGCCACGCTGTCGGTGGCGCGGCCCCATCTGGCCGTGGGCGATCCGACCGTGCGCTGGGTGCACGAGGCCTTCCGCTTCATGGAGCACATGAGCGCCCCGGCGACGCCGCTTGATGTCCGCGTGCCAACGCTGGTGATTGCCGCCGGCGCGGACCCCGTGGTCGACACACCCTCGGTCGAGCGTTTCGCGGCGAGGCTCAAGACGGGCCTTGCGCTGGTGCTGCCGGGATCGCGCCACGAGATCCTGCATGAGAACAACGACATCCGCGCCGCTTTCTGGGCAGCTTTCGATGCCTTCGTTCCAGGCGAGACAACCCTCCGAGCAGCCTTGCCGGCATCAGCCGTTCAGGATGGCCAGGGCAGCCTCGTGGATGCGGCGATCGCCGGCGGCGATGATGCGCCCGCCACTGGCAGCTGAACCGCCATCCCAGTTGGTGATGATGCCGCCGGCACCCTCGATGATCGGGATCAGCGCGACGATGTCATAAGATTGCAGGCCGGCCTCGATCACGAGGTCGATATGGCCTGCGGCCAGCATGCAGTAGGCGTAGCAATCGCAGCCGAACCGCGCGAGACGGCTGGCTTTCTCCACGCGCTCGAAAGCCTTGCGATCCGCAGGCGCAAACTGCCGTGGCGAGGTCGTCATCACGGTTGCTTGGGCCAGGCTGGCGCAGGTGCGGACCCTGAGGCTGCGCGGGCCATCGGGTCCGGCATAGTGGGCCGACTGGCCATCGCCGAAATAGCGCTCGCGGGTGAAGGGCTGGTGCATCATACCGTAGGCCGGCACGCCGCCTCGCATCAGGCCGATCAGCGTGCCCCAGACGGGCAGACCCGAGACGAAGGCGCGCGTGCCGTCGATCGGATCGAGCACCCAGACAAATTCCGCATCGGCCCGTTCCGAGCCAAATTCCTCGCCAACTATGCCATGGCCGGGAAAGGTCTCCTTGATCATCCGGCGCATCACCATCTCGGCTGCGCGGTCGCCTTCGGTCACCGGATCGAAGCTGCCGTCGCCAGCCTTGTTGTGGCTGGTCATCGCCGTGCGGAAGAAGGGCATGATCGCCGCGCCGGACCGCGTGGCAAGATCGTTGACGAAACGGGCGAAATCTACCGCTGACATGGCCGACATCCTTCTGCTGCGGGCATGCCGCCGGCCCAGCAGTAGTGCAGCGCGCGACAAAGGGAAATCATGTTCACGCATCGAAGGCCGCCTTGCGCAAGACAGGGTGGCGCAAAACAGGGCTTGACAGGCTGAATAGAATTGTTCTTGTTATGTTCCAGGAACGGAGCATGAACGATGACAGCCTTGGCATTTCGGGAACCTGATCAGGTCGCCTTCGATTTCGACGCCGTGCGGCAGCCGCAGGAACTGCCGCTGCGCTCGCTCGAACGGTGTCACACCAGCCGCTTCACGGCCTGGCGCGGCCGCACGGGCCGGCGCTATGTGGCGTCATCCTTCGCGGTGCGGGACAGCGAGGCACTGTGCTTTGCCGACAGTGTGCTGATCGCGGTCAGGCGCGATCGCTCGATCATCAGCGTGCGTGAAGCCGGCCCGTGGGGCCTGGAGGCTGCCACGATGCGCTGGCGCGACGAGGCCGAGGCTGCCGGCGCGAGCGAGATCCATGTTCATCTGATTGCCGCCACCGCCGAGGAGCGCCGGAAGGTGGTGGCTGACCTTACTCCCGTGCATTGAACGGAGGCAGGCCGGGTCTTTCAGTTCTGCGGCGTTCCGTGTCGCAGTGCGCGGGCCAGCCATGACAGGACAGGATCACTGAGGCCCATGTCCAGCAACTGGTCATGGGTCCTCAGCACGTAGTCCGGGTTTGGTCCCGAGACGCCATGTCCCTGATTGACGTGCTGCAGCAGGTGCTCGCGGTCGAGCCTTCCGGCATACTGGGCATGACGGGAGTCGACGATGTAGGTCAGCGCCAGCCGTCGGGTCCCGCTCTGGAGTGTGATCGGCGCGATGCGCTCGACATAGACCGAAGTCACCTGCTCACGCTCGCGCAAGTAGGCGATTGTGTCGGTGGCATGGGCGTGGTGCACGCGGTAGGCGAGGCCCTTGCATGAGCCGCCCCTGTCCAGCCCCATGACGAGGCCCGGCTTGTCGGGGGTGCCCCGGTGGACGTGGGAATAGACGCACAGGGAGCGATGAAATCCGGACAACCGGGCCACCTGGCGCTCCTCGAAGGCGAACCCCGGCCTCCACATCAGGGAGCCGTAGCCGAAGACCCAGAGATCCTCGCCCGATGCCGGTCCTGCGTTCGGGATGGCCGTCATCTGCTCCCCTTGTTTTGTCTCGCACTCGTGCCGTTGCGGCGCTATCAACAATGCGTCAACGATGCAATCGGACCACCCTGTCTCATGACCGAACATGATCACGTTTCCGCAGGATCAGGGCAACAAAGCCCGCCAGACGGGTCTTCTTCCCGGCGCGGCTTCCGTTGGGGTCTGTATCTGCCATTGATCCTGCTGGCGCTGGTCGTCGTCGGATGGAGCGCCTTCTGGTTCGTGGCCCGCAGCCTCGTCGGCCAGGGCATCGATCAGGCCATGGCCGAAGCGCGCGCCCGCGACGATGTCTGGACCTGCGCAGAGCGCAGCATCTCCGGCTATCCGTTCCGGATCGAGGTCCGCTGCCAGGATGTGACCCTGGCCCGAAACAGCACCATCGGGGTGGTCACGCTCTCGTCCGGTCCGCTCGTCGCCATCGGTCAGCCGCACGCGCCCAACCATGTCATCGTGCAAGGGGCCGGCCCTCTCAGGGTACAACTTGCCAACGGGCAGCGGATCGAGGTCCGGTGGGATCTCGCAGAAGCCAGCCGCCGCACGCGTTCGGGCCAACTCGAACGGCTTTCGCTCGATGTGCGCAAGCCGGCATTCAGCCTGACGCGACCGGACGGAACCGTCTCGACCTATGTCGCCCGGCAGTTCGAAGGCCATGTCCGCCGCAATCCGTCTCGCCCGGAGGTGGACAAGGCGCAGGATCTGTTCGTGCGCATTGCCCAGATGTCGGCGGGCGATCTCGATGCCCTGCTCGGCGATGCCAATCCATCGGACATCGACATGCAGGCCACGACCACCCATGCCGACCTGCTCGCCAAGGGCCTGACGCCGGCTGCCTTGGAAGCCTGGCGACTCGCCAGCGGCAAGTTTGACCTGACCCGGTTTTCCCTCAGGAAGGGCCTCAAGCGGATCGAGGCCACGGGCACTTTCGGCCTTGATGAAGCCCGCCGGCTGGAGGGACGGATCGAGCCTGCTGCGGCGAACATCGACCAGTTCGCGGGCATCAGGCTGCGCGGCGGGGCCATGGATTTTGCCAGTGCCCTCTCGGGGCGTCCGCAGCCGGCGAGCCCGGACGGCGCGCGGCCGCTGCCGACGATCGACATCAGGGGCGGCCGCGTCGGCTTCGGTCCGATCAGGCTGCCCCTGCCGCCCTTGCAGCCGTTGTACTGACGAGCGCAGCGGATCCTTCGGTCGACGGGTTCAGGGTGGGCTTGCAGGCCCGGTGCGCCGGAGTAGGAACACTGCCTGCTGCCCGAACAGGTTCCAGAACCACCACGGTGCCTTCACCCCTATATCGCTGCCAGAGGCATTGAGGGCGACGGCGCGCTCGGTGACCGCACCCAGCGTGTCGCACAATCCGACGAAATCGCGGATCGTGCAGAAATGGATGTTGGGCGTGTCGTGCCAGCTTTCGGGCAGGTTGCTGGTCACTGGCATCCGTCCCTTGAAGGCCAGTTGCGCCCGAATGTTCCAGTGCCCGAAGTTGGGGAATGAGACGATGGCCCGCCGGCCGATCCGCAGCATGTTCTCGAGGACGCGGCGCGGGGCGCGGGTCGCCTGGATGGTCTGCGACAGGATGACATAGTCAAACGCGTCGTCGGGGTAATCGCCAAGATCGGTGTCCGCATCGCCCTGGATGACGGACAATCCGCGCGCCACGCAGCCGGCGACCCCTTCACGGGACAACTCGATGCCGCGTGCGTCGACATGGCGCCGAGACGCGAGCAGGGCCAGCAGGGCTCCGTCGCCGCAGCCGACATCAAGCACCTTGCTGCCGGGCTCCACCATGTCGGCGATCAGGCTCAGGTCAATGCGGACGTCACTCATGCCAGGCCTCGTGCGCGGGCGGCAGCGCCGATGAACCCACGCAATGTCGCGAAGAGTTCAGGCTCGTCGAGCAGGAAGGCATCGTGGCCCTTGTCGCTCTCCAGTTCAACGAACGAGACCGAGGCGCCGGAAGCATTCAGCGCATGCACGATGGCACGCGAATCGGCGGTGGGAAACAGCCAGTCCGATGTAAAGGAGGCCACGCAGAAACGGGTCTTCGAGCCGGCGAAGGCCTTGGCCAGAACCCCTGCATGGTCGGCTGCAAGGTCGAAGTAGTCCATGGCGCGGGTCAGATAGAGGTAGGAGTTGGCGTCGAAGCGCTCGACAAAGCTGATGCCCTGATAGCGCAGGTAGCTTTCCACCTGAAAATCGGCGTCGAAGGTAAAGGTGCGGGCCTCGCGGTCCTGCAGGTTGCGGCCAAACTTGCGATGCAGCGCGGCCTCGGACAGGTAGGTGATGTGCGCGCCCATGCGGGCCACCGACAACCCCTTGGAAGGGCGCTTGGCACCGTCGAGATAGCGTCCGCCTTGCCAGTCGGGATCGGCCATGACCGCCTGACGCCCGACCTCGTGGAAGGCGATGTTCTGCGCCGAATGGCGTGCAGCGGTGGCCAGCGGGACAGCGGCAAAGACACGGTCGGGGTAGCTCGATGCCCATTGCAACACCTGCATCCCGCCCATGGAACCGCCAATCACGGCAAACAGGCTGGTTATGCCGAGATGCTCGACCAGCACGGCCTGGGCCCGTACCATGTCGCGGATTGTGACCAAAGGAAAGCTCAGACCATAAGCCTTGCCCGTGGCCGGATCCAGCGATGCCGGTCCTGTCGAGCCGAGGCAGCCGCCAATCACATTGCTGCAGATCACGAAGTACCGGTCGGTATCGATCGGGCAGCCCGGTCCGATCAGCACCTCCCACCAGCCGGATTTCCCCGTCACCGGATTGGTGTTCGCGACATGCTGGTCGCCGGTGAGGGCATGGCACACCAGCACCGCGTTCGAGCGGTCGGCGTTCAGCTTCCCGTAGGTCTGGTACGCGATCTGCCAGCGATCGAGCGTCACGCCGCAATCCATGCCGAGCGGCCGCTCGGGGCCAAAGCGCGCCAGAAGGCTCGTCGGCTCGTTGGCCTCGCGCACGGGATCGACCAGCGCGGACGCTGGGGACTTGCTGGCTTTGCCGGTTCTGTTTGTTTTTGCAGTCATGTCGTTCGTTTTGCCGGACGTTACTGCAAGACGATCCGCCGTGGAAGCCGGTTTTTGCGGGAGACGGCCAGCTGAGGTGGTCGCAGGCGCGTCGTCCTTGCCGCGCGGCACGGTGAGCCGAACGGCCTGTGCTGAAAACGGAATTCCACTTTGGCGCAACATGGCCTAGAGAACGGCTCGTGATCTGGTCCGGCCGTTTCCCGGACCAGATTGAACCTTGCGTCCGGTTGAGCCCACGTCCGATTGATCCCATGCCAGATCCCGCGTCCCTTGCCACACCTGACATCGCGCCTTCGGCTGCGCCCGGCGCCGTTTCCGCGGCCCGGCCCGTGTCGCTGGCCGGCCTTCGGTCCGAGATCGACCGCATCGACACGGCCATGCATGAACTGCTGATGGAACGCGGGCAGGTGATCGAGCAACTGATCGAGGTCAAGAAGACGCAGGTGTCGGGCTCGGCCTTCAGGCCTGGCCGCGAGGCGGAAATGATGCGCCGGCTCGCCCTGCGCCATAAGGGCCTGTTGCCGCTCGATACGGCAGAGGGCATCTGGCGCGTCATCATCGCCACCTTCACCTGGGTGCAGGCCAATTACCGCGTGCATGCCGACATGTCGGGCGGGGATGGCCCGATGCGTGACAGCGCGAGGTTCCATTTTGGCTTCACCGCGCCCTACGTGCCGCATGAGGATGCCAGTGCCGTGATGGCGGCTGTGGCGCAATCGGCGGGCGACCTTGGCATTTTCCGGATCGATCAAGGCGCAAGCGCGGGGGCGTGGTGGCGCGGGCTGGTCGGGCCGGGGGCGCCCAAGATCATTGCACGGCTGCCGTTCATCGAGCGGCCCGATCACCCTGCCGGCACGCCTGTCTACGTGATCGCCAACCCGATCGCCGACGCGGCGGTGCGCGAAGTGGTGCTGTATGTGGCCCGCGTCGAGCGCTGGACCGCTGACATGAACACCGCGCTGCTGGAAGCACTCGGCGAGGTGACGGCCAGCGCGGCGGACAGTTCCGGTCTGTCACTGCTGATAGCCGCCGATGGCGAGACAAGGGTCTCGCAATTGCAGGCCGCTCTCGGCGGCGCTGACCTGACCGAGATCGGCAGCCACGCCGCCCGCTTCAGCGCCCCGCCCCGCCGCCCCGCCTGACCGGCTTTCCAGATGCGAGACAGGACAAGGACCCCGCCATGACCAGTGCCAACGCCGCCCCTTCTGCCCGCACGCGGCCGACACCGCGTGCCGGGGTGATGGCCATCGAGGCCTATGTGCCGGGCAAGAGTTCGGCTCCCGCCGGCGTGAAGCTGGTCAAGTTGTCGTCCAACGAGACGCCGCTGGGGCCAAGCCCCGGTGCGATTGCCGCGTTCAAGGCGCTGGCCGACAAGCTCGAACTCTATCCAGAGGGAACGGCGCAGCGGCTGCGCGAGGCGATCGGCGCGAAATTCGGCCTCGATCCGGCCCGGCTGATCTGCGGCTCGGGCTCGGACGAACTGCTCTCGCTGATCACCAATGCCTATATCGGGCCGGGCGATGAGGGCATCTATTCCGAATACGGCTTCCTGGTCTACAAGATCGCCATCATGGCGGCCGGCGGCACGCCGGTCGCGGTCAAGGAGAAGAACCTGACCGCCGATGTCGACGCGCTGCTGGCCGCCGTGACGCCGCGCACCCGGATCGTCTACCTTGCCAACCCCAACAATCCGACCGGAACCTACCTGCCCTTCGACGAGATCAAGCGTCTCCAGGCCGGCCTGCCACCTGACGTGCTGCTGGTGCTCGATGCTGCCTATGCCGAGTATGTGCGCCGCAACGACTATGCCTCCGGCCTCGAACTGGTCGCGACCTGCGACAACGTGGTGATGACCCGGACCTTCTCGAAGATCTACGGCCTTGCCAATCTCAGGCTTGGCTGGATGCATGGCCCCGCCCACGTGATCGACGCGCTGAACCGGATCAGGGGTCCGTTCAATGTCAACGGCGCTGCCATCGAGGCTGGTGCCGCAGCCATCGCTGACGACGCGCATGTGGCCCGCGCCATTGCCCACAATGATCACTGGCTGGCGTGGATGACCGGGGAACTTGCAAAGCTTGGCCTTTCCGTCACCCCGTCGGTGGGCAACTTCGTGCTGATCCACTTTCCCGGTACGCAGGGCCGGACGGCGGCCGCTGCCGATGCCTTCCTGACATCGCGCGGCCTGATCCTCAGGCGCATGGACGCCTATGGCCTGCCCGGCGCGCTGCGCCTGACCATCGGCGACGAGGCGGCCAACAAGGCTGTCGTGGCGGCGCTGGCCAACTTCATGACGACCTCGCATGGCTGAGAGCTTCGCCCCTGTTCGCACCACGCCGCTGGTAGGCTGCATTGCCATCATCGGCATGGGCCTGATCGGCTCGTCGCTGGCCAGAGCGGCGCGCGAGCTCAATCTTGCCGGCCAGATTGCCGCCGCCGATCGTGATCCGGCGGTTGCGTCGCGCGTGCGCGCACTCGGCCTTGCCGATACGGTCAGCCAGTCGGCGGCGGACGCAGTGGCCATGGCCGATCTCGTGATCCTGTGCGTGCCTGTCGGAATCTGCGGGCAGGTCGCAGAGCAGATCGCCGGTTCCCTGAAGCCCGGCGCGATCGTGTCGGATGTTGGCTCGGTCAAGGGCGCGATCATGGACCAGGTTGGCCCGCACCTGCCGGCCGGCGTGCACTTTGTTCCGGCGCATCCGGTGGCCGGCACCGAGCATTCCGGCCCTGATGCCGGCTTCTCAAGCCTGTTTCTCAACCGCTGGTGCATCCTGACGCCGCCGGACGATGCGGATGCCGGTGCCGTGCAGCGCCTGCGCGCCTTCTGGGAGGCGATGGGGGCGATCGTCGAGGTGATGACGCCGCAGCACCACGATCTTGTGCTCGCGATCACCAGCCATCTGCCGCACCTGATCGCCTACAACATCGTTGGCACCGCCAACGACCTTGAAACGGTGACGCAATCCGAGGTGATCAAGTTCTCGGCGGGCGGCTTTCGCGATTTCACCCGCATCGCCGCCTCCGACCCGACCATGTGGCGCGATGTCTTCCTGCATAACAAGGAAGCGGTGCTCGAAATGCTTGGCCGCTTCAGCGAGGATCTCTCGGTGCTGACGCGCGCGATCCGGTTCGGTGATGGCGAGACGCTGCACAAGCACTTCACCCGGACCCGTGCCATCCGTCGCGGTATCGTTTCGCTGGGGCAGGACAAGCCCGAAACCGAGAAGCTGAAGGGCTGACCGGCGCAGCGCCGCCTTGCTTTTGCTCGAATCGGCGCAATATCGAGCGCGAGCCGCGCGTGATGCCGCGGCCAACCGGATTGAACCATGATTGACCGCCGCACACTTCTGGCTGGAACCGCTGCGCTCGGCGCGGCTGCCGCACAGGGCTTCTCGACCCAGGCGCTGGCACAGGCCGGGCTGAAGCTTGGCGCCGAGGCCACGTTCTCGTTCGACGCTCTCAAGAGCCGGGCGCAAGCCATGGCCGCCGCGCCCTACAATCCGCCGCCGCGCCCCCGTCCGGACGTGCTGGAACGCATCGACTACGATGCCCACGGCAAGATCCGCTACAAGACCGATCTGGCCCTCTGGGCCAACGGGCCGTCGCCATGGCCGGTGACGTTCTTCCACCTTGGCCGGTTCTTCCAGAAACCGGTGCGCATGCACGTGGTCAGCCGCGCTGCCGGCCGGGACCAGCGCGCGCGCGAGATCATCTATGACGAGAGCTATTTCGACATGCCGAAGGACAGCCCGGCGCACGAGCTGCCTGAAGGGGCGGGTTTCGCCGGTTTCCGCTTCCAGGAGGCCCGCGCCGGCTTTCCCGGCCCGAAAGGCACCCCGCTCGACTGGCGCGGCAATGACTGGGTGGCCTTCCTCGGCGCGTCCTATTTCCGCGCCATTGGCGAACTTTACCAGTATGGTCTTTCGGCGCGCGGGCTGGCGATCGATCCGGCTGTTCCGACCGGGCCGGAAGAATTCCCCGATTTCACCCACGTCTATCTCGAGACACCCGCCCCGGATGCCGAGTCCGTCGTCGTCTGCGCATTGATGGATTCGCCCTCCGTTGCCGGGGCCTTCCGCTTCGTGATGACGCGCGGGTCCTCCGTGACGATCGGCGTGGAGAAGAGCCTGTTCATCCGCAAGGACATCCAGCGCTTCGGCATCGCACCGCTGACATCGATGTACTGGTATTCGGAGAACAAGAAGGCGACGGCGGTGGACTGGCGCCCCGAGGTGCATGACAGTGACGGGCTTGCCATCTGGACCGGTGCCGGCGAGCGCGCCTGGCGGCCACTCAACAATCCGCCCCGGACGATCGTTTCCTCATTCGTGGACAACAATCCGCGCGGCTTCGGGCTGATGCAGCGCGACCGCGTGTTCGGCCATTACCTGGACGGCGTGTTCTACGAGAAACGTCCGTCCCTCTGGATCGAGCCGGCCGGAGCCTGGGGCAAGGGCGCAGTGCAACTGATCGAAATCCCGACCGACGACGAGATCCATGACAACATCGTGGCGATGTGGGTGCCGGAGCAGCCGATCAGGGCCGGCCAGCGCCATGACTATGCCTACACCATGTCATGGATGGCCGATGAGCCCTATCCGCCGCCGTTGGCCCGCGTGGTCTCGACCCGCATGGGCAATGGCGGGCAGCCCGGCACGGTGCGCCCGCGCGGCGTTCGCAAGTTCATGGTCGAGTTCCTCGGCGATGCGCTGAAGGACGTGCCGTTCGGTGCCAAGCCGGAAGCAGTCCTGTCGGCCTCGCGCGGCAGCTTCTCCTATGTCTTTACCGAAGCCGTGCCCAACGATGTTCCCGGCCATTGGCGGGCGCAGTTCGACCTGACGGCGCAGGGCGAAGAGCCGGTGGAGATGCGGGCCTTCCTCAGGCTCGGCGACAAGGTGCTGAGCGAGACCTGGCTGTATCAGTATCAACCGTTCGGGTGAGGGATGCGGTGCCGGGCTCAACGCAGCGCGGCAGCGCTCGCGGGCACGTTGTCCAGATCGTAGGTCCAGACCGTGAAGGCCTTGAGCACGTGGGGCCCGAAGGAATTGACCAGCGGAATATCGGCTGCGTCACGGCCTCGGGCCACCACGATGCGGCCGATCCTGCGGATGTTGTTGCGCGGATCGAAAGTGTACCATTGCCCGCCTTGCGGGCCTTCCAGCCAGACCTCTATCCAGGCGCTGAAATCCATTGGATCGACCACCGGCACGCCGATGTCACCGAGATGGCCGTTGATGTAGCGGGCGGGAATGTTCATGCAGCGGCAGAAGGTGATGGCGAGGTGGGCATAGTCGCGGCAGACCCCGATGCGGCCATGGAAGATTTCGACCGCGCCGCGCGTCGAACTTGCATTCATGTAATCGAAGCTGATCTGGCGGTTGACGAAATCGCAGATGGCCTGCACCCGGCCCCAGCCCGGCGCGATCTTGCCGAACAGGTCCCAGGCGGTCTGGCTGAGCTTGTCGGTTTCGCAGTAGCGGCTGCCCATCAGGTAGACCAGAGCAGCATCCGGCATGTCGCCGATCGGAACCTCCCTCGCCCCGGGCTCGAACGGATCGGGCTCGCCGTCATCCTCGATCACGCCATCGCTGCGCAGGGTGATGTCGCCGGCAGGGGCCCGGATGCGGCGGCAGACATTGCCGAACAGGTCGCTGTAGGTGCGCGTCAGGGTCGGCGGCGCGGTGGTGAAGTCAGGCCCGATGCGCAGGTCGCCAGCATGGTCGTCATGCACATTGAGCAGGCACACCATCTCGGTCGCGCCAACGCAGGTCATCGTGATCTCGTAGCCAAATCTGATCCGCATGCGCTTCTGACCTCCGGGTGAGGGCCGAGCCTACAGTGGATTGACGGCAACAGGTGGAAATTCGGCAACGAGGCGCAGGACCGGAGGGATGTCTGGTTGGCGCGGCCCTGGGCGGTTCAGGCCTTGGCCTTCTTCGCCCGCTCGATGGCTTCGAGGATCAGCGAGCGTGCTTTTTCGGCATCGCCCCAGCCGGTGAGCTTGACCCACTTGCCGGGCTCCAGATCCTTGTAGTGTTCGAAGAAATGCTGGATCTGGTCGCGCGTGATCTGCGGCATGTCGGTGTAGTTGTGCACGTTCTCATAGCGCTTGGTCAGCTTGGGCACGGGCACGGCGATGATCTTTTCGTCGCCGCCGCCCTCATCCTCCATCATGATGACGCCGATCGGCCTGACGGCGATGACGGCACCGGGGATGATCGGCCTTGTGTTCGCCACCAGCACGTCGCAGGGGTCGCCATCCTCGGAGAGCGTGTGCGGGATGAAGCCGTAATTCCCGGGATAGCGCATGGGCGTGTAGAGGAAGCGGTCGACCACGAGCGTGCCGGCCTCCTTGTCCATTTCGTACTTGATCGGCTCGCCGCCGATGGCGACCTCGATCACGACGTTGACCTCGTGGGGCGGGTTCTTGCCGATGGAAATGGCGTCAAGACGCATGGGCTGTTCCTGTCGTGATGAAAACCTGAAGGTGCCTGCCTGGTCCTTGCCTCGCAGACGCTTGCAGCGCTGGATCTGTGCTTAGATCGGTCCGGCTCGCGAAAGCAAGATGGTTGCTGGCATCGTGCGGGGTATCGAGCCCAAGCACATCAAGACAGGCCCGAAACGCGTGCTGCCGCCAAGCCCGACCTTCGGGGCATGACCCGACAAGGCAGGTCGCCGCGCTCAGACCGGCAGGAGGCCGTCGGTCTTGACCTCTTCCATCACCGCATAGGTCCGGGTTTCGCGCACACCGGGCAAGGTGTGCAGAACCTCGCCAAGAAAGCGGCGATAGGCGGCCATGTCGGCGACCCGCGTCTTGACGAGGTAGTCGAAGCCGCCGGCCACCATGTGGCATTCAAGCACTTCGGGCGCGCGCCGCACGGCCGCCGCGAACTTCTCGAAGGCATCCGGCGTGGTCTTGTCCAGATAGACCTCGACGAAGACGAGAAGCCCGAGCCCCAGCCTCGCCGGATCGAGATGGGCACGGAACTGGGTGATGTAGCCCTCACGGACCAGCCGTTTCAGCCGCTCACCCGTCGCCGTCGCCGAAAGACCCACCTGGTCGGCGAGGTCGACGGCGGCAATCCGGCCATCAGCCTGAAGGACGCTCAGGAGCCGTCTGTCGATCTTGTCCAGCATGATGAAATCCGGTCAGATAGGTGTCATTCAGGATTTATATTTGTTTTGAAACTGAAACAACAGATGAAATCCTTCTACAGTTGTCGTAGCCTTCAGAACATCACGCTTCAATCCTGACAGGTCGGTTTCCATGCACAGCCGCAGCCCCGATGCCTTTGTCGCGCCGTTCGCCGAGGATGATGTCACGCTGGCCCGCCAGCTTCTGGCCGCTGCTGCCATGCCAGCCGAGGCGGAAGCGCGGATCGACCGGCAGGCCACGACCCTGATCGAGGCCATCAGGGCGCAGTCGGGCGGTTTTGGCGGTGTCGAGGAGATGCTGCGCGAGTATTCGCTGTCCACCAAGGAGGGGCTGGCGCTGATGGTTCTTGCCGAAGCCCTGCTGCGGGTTCCCGACAGCGCCACGGCCGACCGACTGATCGAGGACAAGCTGGGCCAGGGCGACTTCGAGAACCACGAGCAGCGATCCGGCTCGCTGCTGGTCTCGGCATCCGCCTGGGCCCTTGGCATCACGGCGCGGTTGATCCAGCCGGGCGAGACGCCGGAGAGCATCCTGGGACAGATCGCCAAGCGGCTTGGCGTGCCGGCGGTACGCGGGGCCACGCGGCAGGCGATGCGCATCATGGGCTCGCATTTTGTGCTTGGGCAGACAATCGAGGAAGCCTTGGCGCGTGCCGGCTCCGGGGCTGCGCGAGCCTTCCGCTATTCGTTCGACATGCTGGGTGAAGGCGCACGCACTGCCGATGACGCCGCGCGCTACTACCGCTCCTATGCCGATGCGATTGCCGCCATCGGCGCGCGGGCCGGCAATGAGCCGCTGCCGGCAAGGCCCGGCATCTCGGTCAAGCTGTCGGCGCTGCATCCGCGCTATGAGGCCGTCAGTGCTGGGCGCGTGCTGGCCGAACTGACACCAAAGGTGATCGAGCTGGCCCGGATGGCCAAGGCGCATGATCTCAACTTCACCATCGATGCCGAGGAAGCCGACCGGCTGGAATTGTCGCTCGATCTGATCGACCAGGTGGTGGCCGACGGCGCGCTGGCGGGCTGGACCGGCTTCGGGCTTGCCATCCAGGCCTACCAGAAGCGGGCCCCCGCCGTGATCGACCACATCGCCGCCCTGGCCCGCACGCACAAGCGCAGTTTCATGGTGCGGCTGGTCAAGGGTGCCTATTGGGACAGCGAGATCAAGCGCGCGCAGGAACGGGGGCTTGCCGGCTATCCGGTGTTCACGCGCAAGGCCATGACCGATCTCAACTATGTTGCGTGCGCGCGGCAGATGCTGGCACTCAGGCCCCTGATCTATCCGCAGTTTGCCACGCACAACGCGCTGACCATCGCCACGATCGCGGAGATGGCCGGTGGACCGGAAGGCTATGAGTTCCAGCGCCTGCACGGCATGGGCGAGGCGAGCTACGCTGCCTTGCTGGCGGACGATCCGCGTTTTGCCTGCCGGACCTATGCGCCGGTCGGTGGCCACCAGGACCTGCTGGCCTATCTCGTGCGGCGACTGCTGGAGAATGGCGCCAACTCTTCGTTCGTCAGCGTGGCGGGCGACACATCCGTGCCGGTTCAGAGCCTGCTGGTGCGCCCGGCTGCCCGGATCGGCGAAGCGCAGCGGGCAGCGAACAGCCGCATTCCGTTGCCGGCCGCATTGTATGGTCCGTCCCGGCGCAATTCGGCGGGTGTCGAGTTCGGGCATGATGCCAGCCTGCGCGCCTTCAGCACCGAGGTGGCGCAAGTGCTGCGTTTCGGGGATGCAGCCAGTCTCATCAGTGGCCGGAGCGTTGCGCGGCCGCTTCGGCCCGTGCTGTCACCAGCCAACGGAGCGGTTCTGGCGCAGGTGGCCGAGGCGGTGGTGGCTGATGCACACCTTGCCATGGAGGCCGCAAAGGCCGGCTTTCGCGACTGGGCTGCCACCGATGTCGCTGTGCGGGCATCCGTTCTCGACAAGGCCGCCGACCTGATGGAAGCGCGACGCGCGCGGTTGCTGGCTCTCCTCCAGGCGGAGGCCGGCAAGACGCTGGATGATGCGTTGGCCGAGGTGCGCGAGGCCATCGATTTTCTCCGTTACTATGCTGCCGAGGCCCGCCGTCAGTTTGGAGCGGCCATATTGCTGCCCGGCCCGACCGGCGAGGAAAACCGGCTCGCCTTGCGCGGGCGCGGGGTCTTTGTCTGCATTGCCCCCTGGAACTTCCCGCTTGCGATCTTCGCCGGGCAGGTCGTGGCAGCGCTGGTGGCGGGCAACACCGTGGTCGCCAAACCTGCCCCGCAGACACCGCTGATTGCATCCGAGACCGTGAAGCTGCTGCATGATGCCGGCGTTCCTGTCGGCGCGTTGCATCTGGTGGTGGGAGATGGCTCGATCGGTGCCGCGCTCGTCGCCCACCGGCTGGCGGCCGGCGTGGCCTTCACCGGGTCAACGGTGACCGCGCGCGCCATCAACCGCTCGCTGGCTGCGAAGGACGGGCCGATCGTGCCGCTCATCGCCGAGACGGGCGGCCTCAACGCGATGATCGTGGATGCGACTGCGCTGCCCGAGCAGGTGGCGGATGATGTGGTCATGTCCGCTTTCCGCTCGGCCGGCCAGCGCTGTTCGGCGCTCAGGCTGCTCTGCGTGCAGGAGGATGTGGCGGACAAGGTCATCGGCATGATCATCGGTGCTGCCCGCGAACTGAGGATCGGCGATCCCAGGGATCTGTCGGTGCATGTCGGGCCGGTGATCGATGCTGCTGCCAAAGCCCGGCTTGACGCCCATGTCGCTGCCATGCACGCGAATGGTCAGGTGCTCCATGCCGGAACGGTACCTGAAGGGGCCGGCCATTTCGTGGCCCCCCATGTGATCGGGCTGAATCAGGTTGCCGATCTGGACGCGGAGCACTTCGGGCCGATCCTGCACGTCGTGCGCTACCGGGCGGATCAGCTTGACCGCGTGCTGGATGCCATCGACGCCACCGGCTATGGCCTGACGCTCGGGGTCCATTCACGCATCGACGAGACTGTCAGGCGCGTGGTCGAGCGGCTTCAGGTTGGCAACATCTATGTCAACCGCAACATGATCGGGGCTGTGGTCGGCGTGCAGCCCTTTGGTGGCTCGGGCCTGTCCGGCACGGGTCCCAAGGCTGGCGGGCCGCATTACCTTGCCCGCTTTGCCACGGAGCAGACCGTGACGATCAACACCGCGGCGGCGGGCGGCAATGCCACCCTGATCGCCACGGGCGATGAATGACACTGGATGTCGGTGACTGACAATGCAGGCCGTCAGGGCCTTGCGCCTGACAGCGCCAGGCTCTCGCGCGCGATCAGATCCGGAACGATGTGGTGCGGCATGTGCCCGACGCCGGGCAAGGTCACCAGCCGTCCGGCGCTGACCTGCCGGATGATGGCACGCGAATGGATGTCAGTCGAGACGATGGTGTCCGCTTCTCCGGCGATGGCCAGAACCGGCATGGCCAGTTCCCCATACCGGCCTGCCTGCGCATCGACGAAATCCCAGAGCGTCGCCACGTCCTGTGCATTGGCCTCGAAGGTTGCAGGCCTGAGCAGCAGCCTGATCTGCGCCGTGTCAGCATAGTCGGGCGGGGCAGCCTGTGGCGCAAACACCCCTGCAATCGAGCCTTCCAGGATCATGCTGCCCGCCGGAATGCCGAGCAGGCGCGAGAACAGCTGCCCGACCAATGGCGTTGACGTGGGGTGATAGTACCAGCTGATCGCCTTGCCGGGCCAAGGATGCGTGACCGCACCAAGCAGCACGAGAGCGCCAACGAGCGCCGGCTGGTCAAGTGCGAGGCTCGTCGCCGCAGCGCCGGCCAGCGAATGTGCGATGACCGTCGCGCGCGATACGCCAAGGCCTGTGAGCGCGGCGGCCATGGCCATGGCCTGCCGACCTGGATCGGCCATCTCGCGCCCGCCGAGACGATCGCTCCAGCCATGTCCGGGCCTGTCGATGGCGATGACGCGGGCCTTGCCGGCAAACCGGGGCGCAAGCACCGAGAACATGTCCGCATGAAGGCTCGACGCCCCGTGGATCAGGAGCATGGTCGGCGCGCCGGCAAAGGGCTCGCCCGTGTCCATGAGATGCAGCCGACCTCCGGGCACGCTGACGAACTGCCCTTGCGGGGGATGCCTTGTCTCCGCAGCCGCGCCAACCAGCCCGGTCGCGCTCCAGCTTCCCGCCCCGGCCAGCCCGATGAGACCCAAAGATCCAAGCAGCATGGTGCGGCGGTTCAAACGTGCACGGATCAGGCGTCCCGCCCGTCGACGTTCGGCTTCAGGCGTTCGATCGCATCCTTCGCGCCGCTGAAGAACGGGTGCATGTCCTGCAAGGCGCGGAAGGCTCCGAGGGCACCTTTGTCGTCTCCCTGCCGCTGCAGGGCTGCGGCGGCCATGCCCAGAGCCATGAAATGGCCCGGCTCACGGCGAAGGGCCTCGCGGAAGTCGACCAGCGCCCTCAGATCATCCTGCATCACGAAAAAGGCGAGGCCGCGCACATGCCAGGCCTCAGCCCATCCCGGCTGCAAGGCGATGATCCTGTCCAGAAGCTCGACCGCGAGCGGTCC
>Ga0164293_10000629_pt1 | contig 28578 bp, 48 predicted proteins | sample GEODES118metaG_FD_111487 | JGI IMG/M metagenome (GOLD analysis project Ga0164293, IMG submission 111487) | Eutrophic lake water microbial communities from Lake Mendota, Wisconsin, USA - GEODES118 metaG | ecosystem: Environmental > Aquatic > Freshwater > Lake | place: USA: Lake Mendota...
GGATTCCTGATGTGGCAGGTATCGACTAACCTGTGGTACACTCAAGGTGGCTACTGCTGGGGTGACATGATTGAATGCTACGCGGGTAAATAAGCACCTGATATAATAGTACACGTAAGCCCAACAACGACGAAAGGACAACCCAATGGCTAATACAGCAGTTGTCGGAAAAGCGCTTTACCTCGAAATGAGGAATGGCGCCTACACGACTCAAATCATATTCACTCCTGAGGGAACTACACTCTCAGGTAAAGCAGTGCCAATGACTTGCTATCGACGCAAGATCGCTTCATCAGCTCCACGAAAGTCGTGGAAGCAGTTCTCATCTTCTGCAATGTCAGATAGAGATATCACTGGCACGTTCACTCAACTTTCAACTGAACACGCACTATCAACAGTGCGCGACAGAATTAGTTTCACTGATTCGCTATTCAATCAGTTGATTGGACAAGGTTGGTCAATTCATAAGCAACCTATCACTGTCGAGGTCACTCCTGAAGATCTTGATGATGTGCGCATGGGAAAGACTCCCTACAAAATTCTAGGTCGCATCACTCGTTGCCGTCGAACTCTAAACTTCGGCGAAGAGTTATTCGCTTCCTAGTACCTGATATAATAGATACGTACCACTCAAACGACGAAAGGACACCCAATGTCTGTAACATTAGAATACGATAAGCTCCATCCGGGGCTCGGCGATGTGTTGGCAAGCATGGCTACCCAGTCTGTCAACTCAGATTTAGGTTCGAAGCTCGATGCTTTCATGCCTGCACCTGGGAAGGCAACAGCCCGCACTGCCCCAGCAAAGAAAGTTGTACCTGTGATCTCTGCAGATGCACTGCTTGGAACTGAAAAGTACAAGCGACCAAATGGCGATGACTACTACACTCGCAAGTGGGGTGAACATGATGACGTCATGGTTCTCCGCAAAGCGCGTGAAGATATGCAGTTCGTTCTTCTCTACGGTTCTCCAGGTTGCGGTAAGACTGCACTCATCGAAGCAGCCTTCGGCGAGAAACTTCATACTGTTCTTGGTTCCGGTGACACTGAAGTATCTGACCTCATTGGTGGATACGTGCAGACACCTTCAGGTGGATTCCTCTGGGAGGATGGTCCACTTATCAAAGCAGCAATGGCCGGTGAACCTTTACTCATAGACGAAATTGGTCTCATTGATCCAAAGGTTCTATCAATTGTTTACGGGTTGATGGATGGTCGACGTGAGTACACTGTCACTGCAAACCCAGAACGCGGTACTGTAAAAGCACAAGATGGCTTCTACGTAGTTGCGGCCACTAACCCAAACGCTCCTGGAGTTCGACTTTCAGAAGCGCTTCTATCTCGTTTCACTATTCATTCAGAGATGACAACTGACTGGGCACTTGCTCGCAAGTTAGGTGCGCCAACAACAATTGTCACTGCTGCGCAGAATCTTGCGAAGAAGCAACAGAGTGGAGAATCTTCATGGGCACCACAAATGCGTGAGTTACTCGCGTTCCGTGACCTATCGAAAACCTTCGGCACAAAGTTCGCAATAGCGAACCTACTCGCTGCTTCACCTGAACTCGACCGCCCCGTCGTTGCGGACGTGTTCACTAGGGTGTTCGGCGAAGAGTGCCGTCCCGCTAAGATCTAGGGCTAGGTCTTAGCTTCGGGGTAGGGAGGGATTTACATTGGGTGGTCCCTCCCTACTACCCCCCGAACGACAAACCCACCTGATATAATAGTATTACCAAATGACGGAAGGACAAAGTATGGCACACATTCACTCGCGGTCAACCCGCGCTGAAGCAACCCCTAATGAGTGGTTGAGCGTTGGCGCACAGATTGGTCGCCTTGCAAATACTTGGGCAGGACGTAGCGACCTAGTTGCTTACGTAGGTCCAGGTGCAGGTGGTCCAGCCCCTGCATGCTACAACCCAGAACTTGCTGAAATCGAAGTCAACGTAGACGTTGCATTCGGCAAAGGACAGACACCAGAAGTAATTGGTGATCTCACAGAAAGAAGTAACCAGTTCGAGTGGCCACGTGCCTCAGGTGCTATCTTTCATGAAGCGTTACACGCAAAGTATTCTCGATGGAGTCTACCTGCTGCTATGGAAGCGCTTAGTGAAAAAGAATTCGCTGCCATCACTCTTCTTGAAGAGACTCGAATCGAAGCAGCCGGTGTTGCGGACACTCCACAAAATCGTCCATTCCTTCGTGCATGTGCACTTGACATTGTTCTTGAGGACGCACGCGAAAACCTAAAGGAACTTACATCTACCCGTGCGGCAGCTCAACTCGCAGGACTTACAATTGCACGACTTGATGCAGACGTTCTTGAACGCGATGACGTAGAACCAATTGCGGTTCTCATCGAAGACTTCCTTGGCGAAGATCTACTCAAGGGTTTGCGTTCAGTATGGAATCGTTTCCAAATGCACGACCAACACATGAATCAAGAACCTCTTCGTGAACTTGCACGTGAGTGGGTACAGCTTGTCGAGGATGCAGCCGCCGAACGCGGTGAACCTGAGACAAATGAAGCATCCCCTGAGATGCAAGAGTTCATCCAAGATCTGATGGACGCATTAGCAGACGCGGCAGAAGCTGCGAGCATCAATGCGCAAGAAGATGTGAACGACCAACAGACTACTGAAGAGTGGCAACAGACTGCGAGTACCAAAGCCGCAAAAGCTAAGGAAGCCCGCGACCACAAAGAAGTAGCAAATGATGTCTTCTCAAAAGGTACAGGTCCAATGCCTGGTACTCGTACTTCGTCACGTCTTATTGAAAAGCGTGCACCCCGTAGTGATGAACGTGCTGCGGCAGTGAAGGTAGCAACTATGCTTGAGAAAGCAAAGTATCGTGAGCGTGACCAAATCGACGTTGCAAGTATTCTTCCTCCGGGACGTCTACGCACCGGTGCAATGGTTCAAGGTGCCGCACTCAAAGCTAAGGGTGTTATGGCAACTACAGAACCTTGGCGTCAAACAAAGCGTAAGCACACTGATGAACCCACACTCACTGTTGGTGTGATGGTCGACATCTCAGGTTCAATGAGTTCTGCGATGCAGCCAATGGCAGTGACTGCCTGGGTAATGAGTGAGGCTGCACGTCGAGTTCAAGCAAGAACAGCAATGGTTTACTACGGACAAGATGTGTTCCCTACACTAAAGCCAGGGCAACACCTAACAGAGGTCAATGTGTACTCTGCCCCTGATGGAACTGAAAAGTTCAGTCGTGCGTTTCGTGCTCTTGATGGTTCGTTGAATCTACTTGATGGACGCGGTGCAAGACTACTTGTTGTAGTTAGCGATGGTTGCTACACAGGTGATGAATATGAGAAAGCAAAGCATTGGGTTCGACGTTGCCAGGAATCTGGAGTTGGTGTTCTGTGGATGCCATTCGACAGAGAAGGATACGCACGTGGAATCTGTAATGGAACTGATGCGGTAGTTCTCTCAGACACACTTGACCCAGCGAAAGCAGCACTTGCAATTGGCAAGGCAGCGGCGGACGCACTTACAAAGGTTGGCACCCGCAATGCGGCGTGACCTAAAGAGTTCCGGTGCGGGCGGTAACCTTCCGTCAGATTGTCCCGCCCGTACCGGACACTACAAGCAGGAGATGAAATGAAGAAAAAGAAGACGGTAGACGAAATGATAAAGAAGACAGCGCGAAACGATACGCCGCTGTTTGAAGAAGAACGATACAAGATGCTGGTTGAAAATCTCAATGTAGCTTTGGCACGCATGCAACAAATTGGAAATGAAATCGATGCAGAGCGTGCAGAAAGAAAGTCGTATGGGCAAGCATGGTTCGGCCAGTTCAAACCAACACGCAAGAAGAGAGGAACCAAATGAAGAAAATAATTGCGGCCTGTATAGCAGGCGCGGTAATGTTGACGGGCAGCCCAGCGTTCGCTGCTGATCCAACGCCACCATCAGACTGGGTTCTACCTAATAAGGGTGGAGTAGTCAAGTACGTTGGCAAGATCAATGGCAAGGATTGCTGGCGATTCCATAGGGTGATGAAATGCGTGAAGTAGCTACCTCGAAAGATCGAGTCTGGATTGCCAGTCCGAATGGTGATTGGTGGTCTGCTGATTCCGATACCGGAAGCCACGTCTACATCCTGAGGGAAGCCGATCTGCCAGTTGACCTCGATTCCGATGAGGAACTAGAAGGCGACAAGTTCGAGGACCTCATCATGGAGCTGGGCTCAAAGGTCAAAATCCTGTAATCAAACAGTTATAAAACTTTTTGAAGAAATACTCCAAAAGAGGCCTCTTTGACAAAAGCACCTGATATAATAGTACTATCAACAAGCAAGCCCGCCTGTTGAAAGACGAAGGGACAAAAGCCAATGGCTACATCTACAGTCAAGACTACAACAGTAGTCACAGCAACAAAGGTCGAGACAATCGACCTAACAGCAACAAATGCCGAAAAGGCGCTCAACAAGTTCATCGCAGCGAAGGAAGCCATCAAGGCTCTCGAAGCTCAAAAGGAAGAAGCAGAACTTGCTCTTCGCGAATTTCTTGGTGAAGCTGAAGTTGGCATCATCCGTGGTGTGGAACGTTTCCGCCTCGCAAACTCATCAAATTCAAAGATCGACCGTAAGGCGCTTGAAGCTGGTTGGCCGGAAGCATACGAGGCAACACTCGTAAAGACTCCGTACAACTTCATCAAGACTCTTTAGTCTGCTCGGGACCCCTGGCGAAAGCCAGGGGTTTCCCTTTCTCATCTACCTGATATAATAGTAATATCAACGACGGAAGGAACGACATGGAGACAACAGAAACTGAAGTCTGCGAAGTCTGTGTGGAGAAAGTTCTGCACTGCGACTGCCAACGCTGCTTCGAATGCAGCACACTCTACTCTGCCAGCGATGCGGCAAAAGTTCTCGATGATGAAAACATCTGCAAAGCATGCAGCACTGCAGAACTTCTAAAAGATCGCAAGGCAACCTGCGGTTGCGGCAAGACTGCTGATTCATCAACAGCACTTGCGTTCTTCGAATATCGAGGACCTGGTTCCAAGTCTGCAACTGAATCTTGCAGCGACTGTGCATACCACAAGGTTGTGCACCAACCAATCAATCCATCAACAGGACGCCCAGGTATAACCACACATGAGTTCATACCACGCGGTGACGTGGGCACTGACCTGTTCTATTGCGGCTGCCGCGGATGGGACTAACACATGCCTAAATACTCATTTAGATTCAACGAAGTCGCAATGAGCCAAGTCTGGTTCGATGCGGCAGACCTTGATGAAGCAAAAGCACTCATGAAAAAGTGTGAGGACGACGAGATGAACATCTCAGACTTGCCTGGCGCTCAAGAAAGAAATCACGGAATTGACATCGACTTCAGTGTTTCAATACTGGAGTGCGAGACACCCGCCTGATATAATAGTACTAACAAACAACGACGGAAGGATATCCAATGGCAATAAGCATCCTAGATGGCAATGCCTTTAGCATAATCGGTGCGGGACGCAACGAGCTAAAGAAGCAAGGCCGCCACGAAGAAATCTCAACATTCACTGCGGAGATGACTGCAACAGAAAGCTATGACAACTTACTTCAAACATTCTTGAAGTGGTTTCCAAACGAGGAGATAAACGTATGAAAGTTTCAAGAGCAATCGCTCTCCTCTCTGAGGAGAACCCGGACTTAGAAATAATGGTTCAATGGTTCACTAAAGAACACGTTGAGGCAAACATGCAAATCGAAATCTCAGACTCCCACTGGGAAGGTGCGGTTAGCTCCTTCGATGGAGGAGAAGTTTCAATGGAAGACTTCCAAGTTCAGTGGTGCTTGGACGATGCGGCAGAAAAGGAAGCAAAATGAAAACAGCATTACGTGTAAACACAGACTTCACTACAGAGGTTCTTGACCTTGAAGCTGAAAGCTACGAACAACTCTCCGGAGCTGTTGGTGGTCTCATTCAAGCGGTTGACCTTCGCAACGACCTAGTGCTCTGGGTAAATGAAGAAGGAAAGCTTATCAATGGGATGGTGCCAAACATTATTGCGACGCACATGTGGGAGAAATCGTTCGGCATGACTGATGTCATCATGGGTGATGTAGTATTCACCGGAGGCACAGACGAGGAAGGCGAAACACTTCCATTGTCGAATCCTTGGGTTCTTCAGCTACAAGACATCGCGGAAAAGATTCGCGGTGCTTACGAAGGTGGAGTAAAGATCTATGCCGGCGACTAGAAAGAGAAACATAGCAGCTGGCATCTGGGAAATCAAAGATGTAAAAACAGGTGAGCGGATCTCAAAGTTTCGTGCAAGAAAACGTGCGGACGTCGACAGATACTTACGAATGGCAGAGATTGGACTTGAACGTCCGGCTACTGACTTTGAAGCGGTATTCATAACAGAGTGGGAGAGTAATGATGACGGAAGCACAAGTACTCCAAGTTCAGGAGCTAACGCTTAGTGATAGATGCGATGCCTGCGGCGCGGCAGCTCAAGTGAGAGCAACCTTACTCTCAGGTGAGCTGTTGTTCTGCGGTCATCATGCGCGCAAACACTACGACGCACTAGCTAAGACAGCCTTGACTCTTTACGACCCTAATGACAGCCTTCCGGTTCTTGAAGGTGACTCTAAAGACGCCCAGGCGCCTGATATAATAGTACCAACGACGGAGGGAGGCAATGATGGCTGATAACAAGACTATATTCGAGTACAAACTCGATCTAAACAAACTTATCGAAGACGCGCAGTACATGGACGAAGATTCTCCGGAACCTGAGTTCCACGACGCAGAGCTAGATGAACTAGCGAGCGACCTAAAGGACGCGGTCGATAAGGTACTTGAGGACTTCCTCAACTTCAGGGATTGACCTGATATAATAGTACCAACAACTCAATAAGGATTTGGAACAGATTCCAGCCCGACCGTAAGGGTGCCACATGGTGGCGTACTCCCAAGAAGGGCAAGCTGGATGGAGAGTTCGATGACTATGCCGCGGGGCGTAGCGCAAAGGGCATAGGCCTTATCTATATCTACCAGGTGGTAGCGGAGGAGTAGCTCTCCTCTTGCCTGGTGTGTGCGACAAGGCCGGAGTATGCGGCTCGTGTTCCAATAAAGTGCACGCGGCGGGGTTGGGTCGAAAGACCCAGCCCCTCCTTCACAGTTACAAAAAAGTTACAATTATTTGCTCCAAAACGCTCCAAATCGACAATGTACCTGATATAATAGTACTATCGAGCAAACGCCCGATAAAACGACGGAAGGACAAAAGACATGGAAAAGAAATGGTGTCTCTTGAAAGACTCAGATGGTTCACGCGGATCAGCTGGAAAGAAAAAAATCTACGAGGTTTCAGTTTCTGGAACAATCGTTCGCACAAGCTGGGGAATGGCAGAGAAGCCAAATCGCCAGAGTGAAGTAAAGAATCTTCATGACGAACATTACGCTCGTCAACTTGCATTCATGAAAGTCCAAGAAAAATTGGACAAGGGATACGAGTTAGCTTACTCGGTCTAACTAAAAAGTCCGTCGCCCCCTAATACTGGGGGACACGGATGGACCTGGGCAAGTCCCCTGAAACTGCCCACCTACATTTTTACCTGATATAATAGTACTAACGACAAAGCGACAAAAGGAGCAATCATGAAATTCTATAAAGAAGACAACTTCAGAGTAGCAAACGGAACTTCGTTCAGAGGTCACGTCACTGCGACACTTGCAGAACTCGTCGAAACTTTTGGAGAACCAATTCGCACAAGTTTCGGTGATGACAAGACAACTGTTGAGTGGGTTCTTGTTTTTGAGAACGAAGACGAAGCAGACACAGTCGCAACAATCTATGATTGGAAAAACGGAGGAACTCCAAAGTTTCACGAAGTATTCGAGTGGAACATTGGTGGAAACAGCTACGAAGCGGTAATCAAAGTTCACGATGCAATTGCTCTCTCAAAGAAGTCGATGATGACTATATGAGTAGGCAGCTCTGCACTCACTGTGCGATGTACGAAGATGAGCATGCGGAAGCTCAGGCTGCCAATGCGGCAACCATCGTGATGATGCAGGTGGTTGCAAAAAGTCTTGCAAAAGATTACGCGGAGACTCTTGAACAAATTCTTATCGACTGGAGAACTCACACTCTTCCGGAGTGCGACCCGATGGCTATAGACTAATGTCGCTTCAATCTGGAATGATGACTACCACAGCGCGGTATGGAGATAGAGAAATCTCCACTGCTCGCTTTATTTTTGGCTATTACAGCAGGTTCCTCCTCGGGTTTCTTTTCCGCAGGAGTCCTGTTATAATAGATCAAGCCTCAGGCAATCAGCGTGAGGAGCAAGTAAAATGACGAAAGGACAGGTAACTGCAATGGCAACAACAACTGCTAAAGCAACTCCGGCGACTGCAAAAACAGTAGTACGGGTAAAGCCTTACACTCGCGTCGAAAAGCTCCCAGAGCTTTCTAAGGGTGTCAAGCTTCCCTCTGGCTATGAGCCAGCCTACTTCCGTAAGCGTAAAACGCTTGCGGTATTGCGTGCGACTAACAAGTCACACTATCTCGTCTTCGATACCTCCACAGGTAAGAAGATCGAAGTCGCCAACACCAAGGAAGCCTCACGACTTATGTCTGAGATCCGACGTGGCGTAAAGAGCTTTGCTGCCTAAGTAAAGCACCTTGGGAGAGGGGACCAGCAACGGGGAAGTCGCTGGTCTCCTCTTTTCCATTTACCTGATATAATAGTCTTATGAAAACGACGTATAAGACAGTAGGTTACGACTTTACTCGAAAGGCTGAAAAGAGACCTTTCAAGTACGCAACCATATTTCGCAATTGTTCATATAAAGACGACATCGTCACCCACGCCAACTTCCATATATCAATAGAACTTGCCGAAAAGGATGCTAAGCGCATTGAAAAAGCTGATTGGCTTGAGCTCGTTGAGATAGTTGAAGTTAGGCCAGAATCTTGATTTACCTGATATAATAGTAATAACACCGGAACGTCCGGTGGACCAACGACGGAAGGAAACAAAACTATGGCCCAATGCCAAACACCCGGTTGCACAAACACCGAGCTCATCTACTCAGGAATCGACGCGTTCATTCGCGAAATCCCATTCACTGAAAAGTATTGCTACCCTTGCGGTAACGCGTTCTTCACAATCAAGAACGATGTAATCAAGTTCATGGAAGAGCACGCGGATGCTGAGTAACTATCCTCCAGGAGTCTCCGGCAACGAGCCACAGATTGCGGGTTACGACGAGAAAGACTTCGAAGATGGTCGTGAAGCTTCTTGTCAAAATGAAGAATGCCCAGAGTTCGAAATCACTGAAGAGCGAATGGTCAATGTGACTCGCTGGTACACTCACTCAACAGTTGTAAATGAACAGTGGGAGTACACCTGCCCTAAATGTGCAGACAAGTCTTCATGGGAGTCTGAGTATGAAGACGATGGCTATGATGGATAAATGGAAAGGAAACACACATGACTCTAATTAACTTGCAGATCGTGAACGCGGACTATCACAGAAATGGTGTGGGCGGAATGCCATTCCGCGTTGCACTCGTTGATGACCCAAACGATGGTGACACAAAGCTTGTCATCATGTTCGAAGCTGAAGGGCACACTGCGGTTCTATCTCTCGATAAACTTATTCAAAGTGAAGACATCTCGTTTGGATCTAATTCATATCGCGGTGATAGATACGAAGAAGTTCTTCGTGAAGAGTTGTTCTCCGAAGAATAACCTACCTGATATAATAGTACTACGACACAACGACAAAGGAGGGTCCAATGGATCTGACAATTGAAACAATAGAAGCAGCAATTGCAAGTGGGCAACTCGATGGTGACATCGGAAGATTGTCCTCAGCGGTAGATGCAAGACTTGCGGTAGTTCGAGCAAGTAAGAAGGCGACTGACTTCGGCATTGGCGACAAGGTCAAGTTCAATAACCACTGCGGTACGCGGTACCTAGTGGGTCATACCGCCCGTGTGGTTGGTATGAAGCGCACCAAGATTGTGGTCAAGTTAGATAAGCCTATGGGCAGGTTCGCCCACGTCTCATCGACTGGTGTACTTGAATCTTCCAGCATCACTGTCCCAATTGCGATTGTAGACCCAGCCTAAGTAACTGGCTTAGGGTCCTTCAAAAAGAGGCAGTATTAGGATACAATAAATACCTAATACCAGGGAGACCACCATGACTACAATAGTCGCTGTCCAAGGCGATGGGTGGGCTGTAGTTGGAGCGGATTCAAGAATCTCCGACGAAGGTCGCATCTACTCTATGGCTAAAGGCTGTGGAAAAATTGTGCGCAACGCTGAATATCTTTTCGGTGCGGCAGGTGATCTACGAGCTATCAACATTCTTGAACATGTATTCAATCCACCAGATGCTTCAGGATACGAAGGAAAAGACTTAGACGCATTCATCACAACTGACTTCGTACCAGCTCTGCGTAAATGTTTCGAAGACCAAGGATACTCTGAGCGAAGCAGCTATGAAAGAGAAAGCTTGAAGGAAGCAACAGCTGAGCAAGGTTCAGTAATACTTGTCGTAGTCAACGGAACAGTCTACGAAGTTGGTGAAGACTACTCTTGGATAAAAGATGCAAATGGTTTCTATGGAATGGGCACCGGCGGTGACTACGCAATCGGCGCGGTACACGCAATGGCTCCAACAAAAGCTAAGCTTACAATCGAAGTAGCTAAACAAATAACAAAGGACGCTCTAACAATTGGAGCTAAATTGGATTCCAACTCTGGTGGTCCATTCAACATTGTAGTTCAGGAGGCATAGCTTTGGAAGGATTATTTATCCAGCTTTACAATTCCGAATCCGGTGACTGGTTTGGTCAGTACCGAAGTGTCGCTGATGCTAAGCGGCATGTTGAGAGTCAAAGCCTCGACATCAACGACTTTGAAATCCGGTATGAACCGAGCAGGTACCCGAAAAAGTAACAAACCTGTAACCTAATTAGGTAACAAAAAGTCGCACGCTCCTGTTATAATAGAATTATCGAAGCAATCAACAAGGAGTTTTCGATGATTCAAGTGACAAATCCAAAGACCGGAAAGACCTACACCTACGGGCCAGCTAAAAAAGCCCAAGCAGCCGAGCTAGCTAAGAAGTTTGGCGTTGAAATGGTAGAGGTTCAATCCAAGAAGTACAGCCCAAAGATCTGCGTTTGCGGTCGACCTGAGGAAAACCACGAATCTTACGATTGTGTCCGCGATTGGCAAAGAACAGGCGGCTGGTAGGAGACCTACCTGATATAATAGAACTACAATGACGAAAGGATACGCTATGAGTTACGACCTAGCAAATGAAGTCTACGTAGTAGAAACGCCACAGTGCTCTTGGTGCGGCAAAGGTGGAGAGGTAGAGGTTCCCGCCGTGGGATTCTTTGCTCGCCAGCTTGGTGCAGCAATACAAGACGCTTACCCAGACTTGGACAAAGCCCTCCGCGAACAGCTGATGACTGGCTACCACCCAAAGTGTTGGGATGAAATGTTCGGAGGGCACGAGTAATGCTCGTGATACTTATCGCCGCGGTAGCAATCCTACTGATGTACGCGGTAGTCGAAATCGACCACCGCATGAACAAAAATGACCCAGAGGTCAAGTGGTGAACAGCCTTTACGCAATCCGAAACGCCTACCTGCCAAATGGCAGCTGGGTTGGCTGCTTCCTTGATGAGGATACGGCAAAGAGCTGGCTCAAGAAAGCTGGGCACGACCTAGCCAAATGCGAGATCTCTACCCGTAGGCCAGAAACGAAACGCCGAGGAGAAACACCCCCTCCCCCTACCAGCCCCTGACTCCATTCCTGATATAATAGAACTATCAACAAAGCCATTGTTGATAGAGAAGAGGAACCATGAAGGATACAACTCCGGAAGCCCCACTAACTACTCAGGAAGAGATGATGTTGTGGTGGAGTGGCTTGTGTTGGGAATACCACCCACGAAATTGCGAATGTAATGACATGGGTGAATTCCCAAGTCCTGAAAATCAAGAAGGTCGCGTTATTGTTCGAGACCTTCCTCCTAAAAAGAGCAACCAATGAGTAAAGAACTCAATTGTGGGTCTTGCGGCAAGCCAGTTGAAGCTGGCTCCGCATTCCACAAAGACGCCCAAGCTTGTGCCGCGGCATCACAACAAAAGGTTGTTCGTCGACTAAATAGTTCTTCAAACTTTAGTTGCATAGCCTACACAAACATCCAATATTCAGGTAAATAAAGATCTACCTGATATAATTAACCTATCACCAAATAACTGGTGGTAAACGACGGAAGGAAGCCTAAGTGAAGAACATCCCGGGAAACCAAACCAAGTACTACTACCGTCTAAGCAATGGCGAAACCATTTATCAGTATTGCCGCTCAGAAGCCGAGGCCGAATCATGGGCTGAAGCTTATGGACGCGGCGAGTTCCCTGTAGTAATCTGGGGAGCTAAGAGCTAGGAAACTAGCCACCTACCTGTTATAATAGATACCAACAGGCAAACGCCTGGGACAAAAAGACGAAAGGACTTCCCCGATATGAAACTTGACAACTTCAAAGGGTACCGTTATCGTCGCTACGCACTAGCTTTACGCATAGCAGCAATAGCATGGTTCCCATACGCAGCTCACACTTTCTTTATCTATCCAAGCTGGATGGCGTTCGCGGCAGCAGTATTACTTGTTGCCGGAGGATGTATCCCGTTGTGGATTCTTGCGTCGCACTGCGACTACGTCGCAAGAGATTCATTTGCAACACGTCGACTAATCAAGATGGGAGAAAAACATGGAAGATCCGTTATTTGAACTGTACTTCGGTGATGGCTGGCTATCGCTATACATCCGAGGAACTGTCGAATTCGACATCAGCATCTGGGCAATCATCACGGTTGCGGTAGTAGCTGGGTTACGTGCTTTATACAAGCGCGGTAAAAACCAAGTGAAGGTTCAGCCGATACTTGGTGTCGTTCAACCACCTAAGGACTTAAGGTGACATTAGGCAAACCGGTCAAGCGAACTGCTGACACGTATGAGATCTGTTCACACTGTGGGCATTTCATCTATGAGTCCCAACCGTTTGACCAGATGCCCAATATGGGTAAAAGCGTATTGCGCCTTGTCCCATTTCACATCAACAGCTCGGATTGCGCTGCCTCGATTCTCCGTGGAGAACCTCGGGAACAGTGGGGACCAAGCAGGTCGATGATAGCTCGTCAAAAAAGTTTTAGATAGTAGTTTACAAATTCAGGTAGAACGGGTATAGTTCTATCTACCACTACGGAGGTGATGCAATGACGCGAGGCACTGTTCAACGAGAACAGATTTATATCTATGACACGTGTCAGCAATGCGGTACGCAAAACGCACTCGTTTATGAGTGTGGTGAGCTGCTGCTGTGTGCTGACGATTCACGTGCATACGCAAAGTTGCATCCACTAAAGCCTTACTGCGACCGTTGTGGTAAGCAGGAAAACGTTGTTCGCGACCCGTCGCATCGACGCAATGAATATCTTTGCATGAGCTGTCACGCAGATGATGGATTCCTGATTCAGGATTCCGTTACCGGCAGAGCCGTGAAAAAGGCACTAAGTTTTGAGTAGCTCGCAGCTGCGGTTACTCAATGAGGCCGAGGATCTCATCCTGAGATCTAGAGCCTGGCTAGAGGCAGAGCCAATAGCCGAACCAACACAAACACACAAAGAAACACCGACGAAAGGAACAGACATGGCGGAAATCACTCCCCAGGCTGCAGCTCAGCTGTATTCACAAGGAAAGCCAGTAGTCGAGGTTGCCAAGGAGCTAGGGATTACCTACGGTAAAGCCCGTAAGCTCATTGATGCCTCAGGAATTGCCATTCGAGACGCCTCAACGCGTCTCAAGGGCCGAACACGCCCGGTCAAGTAGGAAATCATGCCTGACTGGATGACTAGGCTTAGGGACTTGGTGTGGCCTGCGGTAGCAGCCGTGGTATTTGCCGCGCTGTCCGTGGGATCGGCACTCTGGGCGGCTGAGAGGCCGATTCAGGCCCTATCCCTAGGGTTGGCCGGTATCACTATGGCGTTATTGGCCACACGCGCGTAATTTGGAGTCTTGGCCCTCCTTTTCTGAGACCTACCTGATATAATAGTACCTATCAAGGAGCTCAGGAAAGGAGACCAAGATGTTCAACGGATTAGTAAAAGACAGCGTAGCGTTATACGCAGTAGTAAAGGTAACGCGCGGTGCACGCAAGCGCGGTGAGTCGACACCATTGGTCAACCCTTTCTTGGGAATTACCGAGGACTGGGCAATGATAAAGGCTCAGCTAAAAGAAGACATCCAAAAAGAAAAGGAAGCCCAATGACAACAGCGACACAGGACACGCTCTTCGGAGCATCAGAAAAGCAAGTCAAGTTTATCAACGACCTACTTGTAGATCGTGAAATGGAAGACGAAGTTCGCAGCGGGTACAAGCTCGCGCTAACTACGATGGACAAGAAGGCAGCATCGAAGCTTATCGACCTCCTGCTTTCACTTCCTAAGGCAACCACAAAAGTGCCCGTTGCAGCTGGAAAACCATCGCTTCAGGAAGCACTTTCAAAAGCTCCTAAAAGCAAGTACGCGATTCCTGTAGAGGAACTTGACATCGCTTTGAACAGCACGCCACTAAATGGCGACCTTCTGTTCCTTGAGATTCGCGAATACATGAATAACCTGTACATGCGTCGCCTTACCGGCTCAGTTGGTGGATTTACCCGCTGGAAAGTGGCTAATGACGATGCGGTAACCTTGGTGAACATCATCGCGCAAGATCCGTACAAGTACACAAAGATTTTCGGCCAGCACTACAGCTGCTGTGGCTCATGTGGAGCTGAACTAACAGATCCCATCAGCCGCGAGCTTCAGCTTGGTCCAGAATGCCGAAAGAAATTCGGAAGGTAGGAGGTCTGATGATACAATTAGACCATCGCAATTGGAGGCACACATGGCAAACGAAGTAGCGGTGCATATCACCGCCACTGATGCGGACGGCAACCTAGTCCACGACAGTTATGTTGCACCCGAGCAAGCTCGTTACGCGGTAAAGCTTCTTCGTGAGGAGCTACTAACCGTCAAGCAAGAGCCTGTTTCCCAACTACCAGACGGAGTAGAGCTGAAGTAGCACCAGCTACTAGCTCAAACATATTCATGAATGTAGGGAACAAACCCTTCACTTGTGTTTCCATAAACCGGGATTCGATGTTATATTGGACCCCACGACGAAAGGACGTATAACCATGTGGCTATTTACTGACACTGGATTTGTAAGCGCTGTTAACCATCGCGAAAATGAGGGATACCTTATGGTCCGCGCCCGTGACCGCGTGTCACTGCAGCCGTTAGCAGACATCTGTGAGCTTGAAATTAAGTTCACGCCTTATGCGGATTACCCATACCGAGTAGTAGTTAGCAAGCCAGACTTTGCTAGCTGGGTATCCGATTCAATAGATTTCCTTGGATACAGCAACTTCAAAAACCAGGTTGCCGTTACCCGAGGAAAAGACTTCGCCCATACGTTGGGAAGCGTGTGGTCGACCATGCACGATGTCGAGGACGAGGAAGCTCGTAACCGATATCAGTCATATGACCTCGATAATGAGTACATGGACGCATGATGTCAGCGAAGCAAGCCAAGCCTACAAGCTTGGTTGTCCCTGTCCCCTACCTAAGGAGGCGAACTAGCCTTGCGAATTTCTACACAGAAAATAGCAATGACGTCAGTAGCTTACGCGGTTACACTAGTTGCAGTAGCAACAATCGCATCAACACATCTATCCGTAACTAATAACGCCTTCGTTGAGACGGCGTTTGCTGAAGGTGTCGCTACAACGACATCAACAACTGTTGCGGCAGATGTGCAAGCAGTAAACAAGCAATCAGTGGAGTCGAAGGAAGCTTCGACAACCACGAACGTTCCGGTCATCAAACAAAATGTCCGAACCGTTGCCCAGGTCCTCGCGGACTACGCTGGACAGAAGGAAGCACTGACAGGTGTCCAGCTCTCCGAGCTACTAAGTGCCGTAGGCTTCAAAGGCCAGGCGCACAAGATAGCTTGGGGTATCGCCATGCGGGAGTCAAACGCACGCCCTATGGCACTAAACAACAATGCAAAAACCGGTGATAGCTCATACGGTATCTTTCAGATCAACATGATTGGTGATTTGGGAGTCGACCGTCGAGCTAAGTTTGGACTAGAGTCCAATGCACAACTAAATAACCCGGTAGTAAATGCCCAGGTAGCTTATCACATGAGCGCCGGCGGTACCGATTTCGGTGCTTGGGGAATTGGGCCTAACGCATACAAACCAGGTGCGGGTATATCCACGCTGCGAAGCTTGGACGACTACCCTGGCTACATCAAGGTCAAGTAAACCCAACACAATTGGAATAGGATAACCCTATGGATAACATCGAAGACATGCACGTAGTGCCTGCGGGTGAGGCCGTGGAGACCGTTGAGGTCGCCGCTGAGCCAGAACCTTACGTAGCACCAATACCAGAACCAGAACCAACACCAGCACCAGTGCAGGAATCAGTCCCTGCGGCTGAACCAGAGCCGGTGCCTGCACCAGCTCCAAAGGCAAAGGTTAAGCCTGCACAATTTCGCCACGTTGTGACTAACGCTGATGCGGACCCTGTCTACCTAGCTTCCTGTGTGTACCAAAACAAGTACGCAAGGAAGTCCCTAACCGTGCATCACCTACAGCGTCGCCTAGTCGAACTCGGCTACAAGGATGCGGAAGGCGACAAGGACGGTTGGTACGGTGAGCTAACAGCTATTGCTGTGAGCGCGTATCAAAAGGATTGCGGGTTGGAGTCAACAGGCATGATGGACGCCGACACTTTCGCAAAGGTGTTTGCGGGTGACTCAAACGTTGAGGTGCACCTAATCTAATCATTGATTGACGACAAGGAACCCTCTAGCACTAACCCCTGGTGCTAGGGGGTTTCTTCATTTGTGTAACCGAACTTAAAGTTTTTCGTTGTCTTCATAACAATAGTGTTTGTTTCAACAAAACACATAGGACACCAGCCTTTTCGCTTATTCCTACAAACATTTGAGCTGTGCCTTGCACTGTCGAAAACAAAAACTTCAACTGATAATCTTTGCTCAGGATTTTCGTTCTGTTGATCTACTATGAACTGTCGTATCTCTTCAGGAGAAGCTTCTTCATATTTCTTCAAGGTAGTGAACCTACCTAGCTTGGCTGTATACACATATTTTTTCATGGGCTATGTCTTTCGTCGTTGTTGTCAATGACTTGCTAGTCATTAGCACTATTATATCACATCTGTCATGAAAAGGCAACATTACTCGCAAGTAACTCGCTAGCCCAAAACTGACACACAACAACAAACTTTTTTTCCGTGCCTGCCTGCTCAGCTTTCTCGGCTCGCTTTCCAAGCTTCATCACGGAACTTAGAAAAAAGGTTGGAGACATCTCGGCCTGCTGCTCGCTTATACCGAATCGCTATCTCACGTCCAAGGCATTTAACGTAAACGTACTGTTTATTACTCCTCAGTACATAAGGCTTCAGCGTCTTTGGAGTCTAAGTATACAAGTTCGGCAGAGAATGTCACCGGGGCATGTTATAATTATCCCATGACAAAGCATACGAAGCAACATCACGTACTACCGCACGACGTGGTCAAAACGTTCACCGCGATTAAGGTAGACGGAGAACGGAACGCTTACATCAAAGCCTTGCGTGAAAGAGGTTGGACTTTAGAGTCAATCGGACAAGGCACAGGTTTAACACGCGAACGTGTACGTCAGATCGCTGACAAGACTCCTATGGGTGAGGCACTTCGAATCGCCATCGCCGGCTACTCAATCCCCGAACCTCCACGCGTTGAGGAACCCGAGGTGAGAACCTTCGTGGAACCTTCACCAGAAACACTTCAACGTCTTCTTGAACTTCAGCCGCTAGCGCAACAAGTTCGTTCTTATGGCAAGCAGTATCGTAAGGAGGCAGAGGAGTATTCATGGTTAATCAATTATGCTCACACTGTTGAGGGCGTGACTCTTTACCGTCTTGCGAAGAGGTTAGGGGTGACTCACGGCGCTCTTCGTTTTCGTCTTGCACGTTACGGTTATCTAGAACCAAAGACCGCAACAAGCAAGGCATACACACCGATACTTTCGGAGAATCGCTTTCCAAAACGCGTAGGAGAATAACTCGTGGGAAAAAGTCTAATGGAGCAACTGGCGCTCCTTCCACCTGACGAAAAGGCGCTTGCACTTTCAGGATTCGATCCAGACACTCTTCTTTGGGACTGGTCCTTATGGGGTCGCCCTGAGCAACAAGCTCCACCGCATGATGACTGGAACATCTGGCTTTATATGGCTGGTCGTGGCGCGGGCAAAACACGCACCGCAGCAGAGTGGGTTCGCGACACCGCAAGGTACACGACTACTGGTCAACGACGCTTCGCGTTAGTAGCTCGTACCGCAGCAGACGTTCGTGACGTTATTGTTGAAGGTGAATCAGGAATCATCAATGTGACACCTCCGAGTGAGCGTCCACTGTATGAACCGTCAAAGAGACGATTAACTTGGCCCAACGGAAACACGGCTACTTGTTTCACCGCAGATGAGCCGGATTCTCTTCGTGGTCCGCAATTTACGCATGCTTGGGGTGACGAGGTTGCTGCCTGGCGTCAAACTCCTGATGCTGCAGGTATGACAGCCTTTGACAACTTACGTGTTGGTACACGTCTTGGTTCTAATCCTAAGATCATGGTCACTACGACACCTAAGCGTGTTCCTCTTCTTTATCAGTTACTTGCTGAGGCTGAGAAAACTGGCAAGGTTATTGTTACCCGTGGTTCTACGATGGATAACGCTGGTAACCTCTCTAGTGCCTACCTTGACGCCATTAAGGGTGTGTATGAAGGTACTCGCCTAGCACAGCAAGAACTCTACGGCGAAATGCTAGATGCGGTTGAAGGAGCGCTCTGGACAACCGAGCTTATTGACAAGGGTCGTGAAAACCAGTTACCAATGGGAACACCGTTGCGTGTTATTGGTGTTGACCCTTCAGTCTCAGAGAATCCTCGAGATGAGTGCGGTATAGTTGTTTGTGCATCAACCGGTGACCGTGATCTGTATAAGAGACAGTCCTGGGTCTTGGAGGACGCATCAGTTCATGGTTCTCCTGATGTGTGGGCGAACAAGGTTGTTGCTATGGCTCGTAAGTGGGGTTGCCCTGTGGTTGCTGAAGTTAACCAAGGTGGTGCGCTCGTTAGAAATGCCATCAATACTATTGACCCAAGCGTTAAAGTTTTAGAGGTTCATTCAAAGCACGGTAAGGCTCTTCGAGCAGAACCTGTCACACTTGCGTATGAACAGTCACGCGTTCATCACGTTGGTTACCTTGCAGAGCTTGAGTCGCAGATGATTTCCTGGATTCCTGGTGAAGGAAAGTCTCCTGACCGCGTTGACGCACTCGTTCACGCGCTTACAGCTCTCTTGATTAAGCCACCTCCTGGTTTTGTTGGTGGAAAGATCACCGCGCGTTCACTTGCGCATCGAAAGATTCCTGGTATTAAAAACGGTGGATTCCGCGTTCGTTAGTAGTATTAAACGTGTACACTATGTGTTACTATGAACATTATGGAACAGAAGCGCCGCGCAGCAAGAAACCAGGTGCTTCCAGCCTCCGAGGCTGATGTTCTAAATAAACTGTTTGATGATGAGCTTGCGACTCGCTTAAACGATCTGTACAAGGCTGGATGGACCTTGCAGAGTATGGGAAACGCATTCAATCCTCCTCGCCGTAGATCTACCGTGCGGTCGTGGATGGTTAAGCGTCACGAGTCTTCTCCTCTTGTGGATAAGCCGATTCCTACTCCAAGGTTGCCAAAGCAAGGGTATGTTTCGCGGCGACCAGTATCACCTGGTATCGCGCCTGATGAACTCGATCTCATTCAGCAATTATCACCGCTGGCACGTCGCTATCGTTCAAAGATGGCGGAGGACTCACCACAAGCTAGGGCAAATCTGTTACTAACTGAATTGTGCCTTTCGCTCAATGAAAGAAACGTTTCAGTCCGCGAACTTGCCGAGGCGACAGGTGTTACCTATCGTGCTATGGCTCGAAGGTTAGGAAAATAATGCAAATACTTCACGATGTTTTTCCAGCCTATGTTGCGGTTGCGCAGGAAGGCACGCTTATTCTAGGTGATCTTCATTCCTCTCCAAGAACGGAAGGAACATATGGTCTTGATAAGGCACGGGTTGTTATTACGCCCGAGCGAATTATCATTGCCAATGACTCAAACGAAGGACCTGTAATCGTCTTTAGTGAAGAGTACAGTGAATTCAATAAGTCCGGTGAAAAGAACCAGGACTCCCACGTTATTACCAAGACTGGCAAGATGCTTGCCTACAGGAAGAACTCTGCCTGCGGGTGTGGTTCTCGCCTACGAGCCTGGAATCCGTATCGCCACGTCTACTCGAGTAAGGACCCTTCTGAATGAACATAGACATATCTCACGTAGTAATACTTGCCTTGGCCGTGTATCGAGTTAGCCGCTTGATTATTCAGGATAAGGTACTTGAAAAGGCACGAGACTTTATATGGAAGAAATACACTGGTATGAGTGGTATCGGCTATCTCATCACTTGTTATTGGTGTACGAGCTTCTGGGTCTCATCATTAGTTGTAATTTCATATATTATAGTACCTGTACCAACTATGGCGGTGTCGCTTGTTCTAGCGCTTTCCGCCGTTACTGGTCTAATATCCGCACGGGTGGACGATTGATGTCCAGCCGTTCCGTAATACAAGGACGAGGAGTATAAAGCATGGGCGTCTTCAGAAAAGAAGAACCATCCCTCAACAGGGAATCACGTCGGCGTGCTATTCGCGCTGCGTCTAGAGCTACTCGTCAAATCATCAGCACTCCTACTGTTTTTGGTAGTTCATTTATTTCAAATGCTGAACCAGTTTCGTACTCATCTCCGCGCCCTCTTACAGCGGCTGCAGCTCAAGTTAAATTAAACGATAAAGGCGAGGCTGAGCAGTTTAAGCAACGTCGTGCCTCTGGATCCGCCGCTTGGCAAGCAGAAGCTTGGGAGTACTACGACGCTATCGGTGAAGTCAAATATGCCTTCAACTTGGTTGCCTCGGTTGTTTCACGTATTCGTCTTTATGCTGCGATAATTCAAGATCCAGCAGAATCTCCAGTCCCTGTTCGTAACTCCGATTCCGTTGATGCACGCCTTGCGTCCGCTGCGGAACGTGCAATTGTGCGCCTTGATTCCGCTTATGGTGGTCAGGCTGGATTATTAAAGGACGCTGCATTAAACCTTGCAGTTGCCGGTGAATGTTATCTTGTTCAGATGCCTGCTCGTCCAGGAACTGGAATCCCAGAGTCATGGGACATTCGTTCTGTAGACGAATTGCAAATGGATCAAAAGGGCAACTACTCAATTTCACCTCGTCGTGAACTTGCTGTTGCATCAGCTACTCAAAAGGCTGGCGGAATTGGTCTCCCAAAGACAGCGTTCGTTGGTCGTATCTGGAAAGCACATCCGCGCTTCTCTGAAGAGGCGGATTCAAGTCTACGCGGTATTCTCGATCTTTGCGCTGAACTACTTTTGTTAAATCGCACATTCCGTGCTACAGCTCGTTCACGTCTCAATGCTGGTGCTTTGTATCTGCCAGACGGTTTGTCCGTTGCTAGTGGCGGTGATGCCGATTATCCATTTGATGATGATACTGAAGGCAGTACCGAGATCTCGGCCGAGGAAGCTCAGGACGAGTTTGAGGATCAGCTCATTGATGCAATGACTACGCCTATCCGCGACGAGGATTCAGCGTCAGCTGTTGTTCCTTTGATTATTCGTGGTCCTGCGGAGCTTGGTGACAAGATTAAGCAGTTCAAGTTTGAGCGCTCATTTGATGCCTCGCTAGTTGAACGCGCGGATCGTGTTCTTGAGCGTATCCTTCAAGGACTTGATGTTCCTAAGGATGTTGTTACTGGTCTAGCAAACGTTAAGTATTCCAACGCCCTTCAAATTGATGAATCTTTATACAAGGCACACATTGAACCGTTGATGCTTCTAATCTCAGACGCGTTGACAGTCGTCTATCTGCGTCCGTACCTTCTTGCTAACGGCTTCTCAGAGTCTGACGTTGAACGCGTTTGTGTCTGGTATGACCCATCACAAGTTGCGACACGTAATGACCGTGCAGCAGATGCTGACTCTGGTTTTGACCGTATGGCAATCTCGATGGATACCTGGCGTCGTGCTCACGGCTTCACTGAGGCTGACGCACCGAACTCAACAGAGGTTGCACTTCGTCTTCTCATTGAGAAGGGTGTTATTACACCTGAACTCACAGAGTCTATGCTTTCCGCTGTAGCACCAGACGTTATGAAGGCAACACGTATGGCATCGCAGGCAGCAAACGTTGCGCCAATTCCTCCAGAGGTTGAAAGACTTCTTAAGGGACCGCAAGACGCAGCTCCAATTGAGGAAGTACCCGCTGAATCTTCTCCGGCTGAAGCAAGCCCAGCACCGGAGACAACACCAACGCAGGAAGGAACACCTAGCTAATGCAGATCACCCCTGGAATGACAAGTGTTTCAGATTGTCTAGCTGACTGTCTGTCAAACGCTGTTGTCATCTACTATCGTGCCAAAGGGCATCACTGGAACGTAGTCGGAAATGACTTCGCGCAGTTCCACGAGTTCTTTGAAGAGATCTCCGAGGATGTTGAAGGTTCCATTGATCCATTCGCAGAGAACATGCGTAAGCTTGGTGCGTTTTCACCATACCGTCTTTCAGAGTTTGCAAAGCTTTCCTCGATTGAGGACACAATGGTTGGTACAAACGCAATGTCAATGTGTAAGGATCTTTATGATTCTAACGACGTGATGATTGCGTCACTGGATCAGTGCTTTGCTGCAGCCACAGAGGCTAATGAGCAAGGTGTCGCAGATTTTGTTGCTGGTCGAATTGATATGCACAAGAAATGGCGTTGGCAGTTAAACGCGTTTCTTTCATCTGAGAGCGTCCCTGTAGAAGAAGAACTTATTCAAGAACCTGTACAAGAACTTGTACAAGATTTTGCGATTGTTATTTGTGAGGTATGCAAGGACGACATCTGCGCATGCCCAGCAAGCTACGGTTCCGCGTGCACATGCGCGCAGGACTGTCCGTGCCAACTTTGTCATAAGTAATAACAAGAAGGTAGACATCAGCCGTGCAAAATGTTACGACAACCACGTATAACTCAGCAGAGTTTGTAGCAACATCTACTACAGCTACTACTGCGTCTGCTAGTGCAGTCGTGATTACATCTGCCGGTTCTAAGCCCGCGCCAAAGAAGGACCGTATTTACGGTTCAAAGAAAAACGCTAAAGGCTCTGCGTCAGGCGGAAAGAAAATTGTATTTAGCGCTCGAACAGAGGCAACACTTCGTGAGAAGGTAACGAAGCACAACGAGAAAGCGCCTGAAGGTCGTAAGGCAACTCTTGGAATGTTAAAGGCTGTGTATCGTCGCGGTTCCGGTGCGTACTCAAGTTCACATCGACCTGGTAAGACTCGTGATCAGTGGGCATACGCTCGTGTTAATGCGTTCCTGCGTCTGTTAAAGAGTGGACGTCCAGCGAATCCTAATTATGTGCAGGACAATGATCTTCTTCCTTCAAAACATCCGAAGGCTGCATCGGCATCTACTGTAACTGCGTCAGCATCACTTCTTGATTCCCTTGAGATTTCACTTAAGGATGAGAATGAATATGAATCTCCAGAGCACGCGATTATTGCCCTTGCAGAACTGTCAGGTCACGGATATGAAATGATCCCTGCCCTTCGTGCGGCTTGGTTGCGTGGCATACAAAACAATGAGTCACCTTTTGATAGAGCCACCGTTTTAGCATCAGCGTTGTATGCATCAAGAGATGCTGATCTTTTACCCAAGGAAGGAAACTAATGAACTTTCTTGTAAATGAAATTATAGCGCAGATGGATAAGGAAGCTGTCGTGGCAAAGGTTAAGCCACGTTCATCTTCTTCTCTTCGTGAAAGTATCGTTGATCTTTTAGCAAAGGAGAACTCTCGCGTCCCGGCTGAGCGTCAGGTTTCTCAAAGAACTGCGTTCACAGTTGCGTCACGCTCATTAAACAACACGGCTGGGCTTGATAGCAAGTCCCGGTTCTTTGCAGCGTATCGTGATGTTGCATCATTTTTGTCATTAGCCATTGATGGAAGGTCACCTGTCAATAGAACACGTCACACTGATCTATTACCGGTTGGTCACCCTCTTTCTAGTCGTGGTCATGCAATGTCAGCATCAGCGTATTCACATGCGATTGCTCGTTGGATTGCAGCTGATCCACGTATTGACAGTTCTGCAAGAGAAATTGTTGCGTCTGCATACGCGTATCCAGTTGACTCTGTTGAGTCAATGCACGCTAACGCTCAACTGCGTTCTTTAACTGCTGGTCTTGTTCCACAGGAGTTTATCGTCAACGCTGGTCTAACTCCGATTATCGCAGTTGGTATTGGTGGAAACTCCAGTATCGCAAAATCAATTCGTGCACGTATGCAACGTCGTGACCGTAACGGTCAGTTTGCTGAGCAGGGTGGAGGAATGCAGTTCTTCTTCCGTGGACTTGACGGACTTATACACTCAATCATTGGTCGATTTGTTGCAAACAATGATTCAGACGGATATCAAATTGAAGTTAAAGGCGACAGTAATCTTAAGGACGGAATCTATAATGTCCCGGCGACGCAGGCAGCAGCACTTAAAGCTGTTTTGCCAGATAGCGCTGTTCCAAAGCCTAAGGGCGAGAGTGACGTTAAGTTACCTTCCGACGTAGATGCTGTCAATGCGTCTGAAATTCAGTCTGTTGATGTTCCAAATGGTTGGGAACTTGTAAGCAAGCAAAAAGAACATGTATGGGACATACTTGCAGGTGGTCCTGAAGGTCCTAACGAGGTATACAAGACTGGTGATGGTTATCGCGTTGATGTCTACTTCCCAGACAGTAAAGAAACTTCCAAGGCTGTAAACAAAGCATGGAAGTTGAATACAAAACCCGGCGCAGCGCTTAGTGATCCTCCGTCAGTGAAGAACGCAGATGGCGATACTAAATTTGGTTCTAAGCTTGACAAGACTCAACCTGTCTATATTCTTCATCGTGACAAAACTGATGTCACGAACCAAAAGTCTGTTGCCATCGTGCAATCATGGGCTGATGTACAAGAGTACATCGAGAAAGATGAAAAAGGTTTTGAGGCCGATTACGAGGCTGCACTTGAAGTAAAAAGTAAGCAAGCCAAGGGCGTTGAAGAGTCTAAGGCTAAGAACGAAGCGTACATCAAGCAAGCTGAAGAAGTCATGAAGGCTAATGAGCAAACTCGTGCCGAGATTGAAGCTAATCTTGCTAAGGGTCTTGATCCTTGGGGTAAAGAAATCCCTGAAGGCTGGGAAGTTCAAAAAGATGATAGCGCACTAAATCCAGGCTCGTCTTACAAGGTTGGTGACAAAGAATATGTCAATACACCAATTAAGAAAGAAGATGCAGTTTCTTATACTCGCACAGAGCAAGGTTACACTGGAGAAATTGGGCACAACGCTGACGGTTCACTTGTCGGTTTGTACCAGGATCAAACATTTGATAACTGGGATGACGCTAACGCAGCGTTTTCCGATGAGGTTCAGACTGATGTAGAGGCTCGTCGCGAAGCTGCTATGGATGCAATTGCACCATACGATGAAGACGGCGATCTTGTTGACATGGTTAACAACGGCGCAACTGGCAATGAGATTCTTGACACGCTAAATGGTCGCAGCAAAGAGTGGATGGCTGAGCTTGAGGACTATGAAACAAAAGGCTTTGTTGATCTCCCACAGAAAGCTCAGAAAGATAAGTGGGACGCGTTTAAGAAAAAGTTTGACGCAATTAAAAATCTTCCACCAGAGTTTAAGCCGTTCAATGAGGAAAAAGAAGTTAAGGCTATCATTGAGCCTGAGCAAGAAGAGAAAACTGTTGAAGTTCCTAAGACTACAGGCGCTGTCGACTGGGTAACTCCTGATGGAGCGTATAAACTAAAGGTTGCGGCGTTTGAGCCTGAAGGTCGTTTTGATGAAGCTTCTTCAGACTTTACTGATGACCCTAAGGTACTTGCTAATAAGTTTTCGACAGATGATCTTTCCGCTGCCCTCGCGCAAGCTCTGCGTGGCAAGAAGGATGTTGTTGATGAGATTCTTGAAGAACTTGACAAGATTCCAGATATTGATGAAGGTGACGGTAAGCCTGGCCCAAAGAAGGGTGGCAAGAACACACCGAAAAAAGTAGAAGCAGCATCTGGCTACGGTTCATTGGAATTCAATGAAGGTGACGAGTACGTTCCTGCTGAGGCTATCTATCTTGCTCTTGAGGAACAAGGTGTTGACGCAAAACTTATTTCCGCACAACTGTATGATCTTGGTACTGGCGAGTCAACAAACGTAGATGCTATCTCTGGTGGAAACAAAGAGCAGTCCGTTGGAATGCAAGAGCCAACTGCACTAATTGACGCACTTGATCTTGACCCAAATATCTTTAAGGCACATCAGCAACTAGCAGAACCAAGCATCGCTGCTGCATCTGTTGCGCAGATGAATGATCTTGTCACTAATGGTGACGATAATCCAAACTTTAAGACACTTGCTGATGATGTAAAGAAGCTGAGCTCTGGAAGCGACGGCTATAAGCAAATTCTTGACAAGTATATTGAGTGGGCGTATAGCGACGACCCAGACAAGAAGGCTGCGTTCCGCGGAGTGTGGGGTCTACTTCTTGCGCTTGATGGTAACTCTACTGACGCTATGGAAAATGATACCAGTCTTTACAAGGCCGTTGAAAAGGCGATTAGTAAGTATGACGGCTCATCTGTAGCACCAAATAAGCTTTCCAAGTTCTTTGACGATTTCGGCTACATAGATGAGCTAATCCAAAGCAAGATTAACGTTGCAAACGGAACAGAATCATTAAATGATCCAGAGTCACTTGCTGGTTCTTTCTATCGACTTGTTGCTCAATTGTCTGGTCCTAACGACAAGGTTCTGTATCGTGGAATTGATCTAAAGGATGGTTCTGCGCTTCTTGAAGAGTATACAACTGAAGGTGGTATCATTTCAATTGATCCACGTTCGTTTACTGATGAGAAGATAACAGCCGGTGGATACGCTAAGGCGTTTGGTGCTAATCAAGGTTCTTCAATTATCTTCACAATTGACAAAGGTATGGGTCAGTCAATTGATGTATCTGGTATCTCGATGTTTGGCGAAGAACGTGAACATATTGCTTGGGGAGACTACAAGATTGTTTCAGTTGCGTCTAAGCCGCTAATAAACGGCGAAGGTACTCTGTATAACGTTAAGCTGGAAAAGGCAACGAAACGTGATCTTGTTCTAAATGGCTATAACGATGATTATACTGGCTTCCTTCAGCAGAATGATGTCGTTGATCTCCCTGAAGGTTTCTACAGTCCTAGCCCAGAAACATACGAGCCAACTACTAACAAAGATGCATCACTGCCAAAAGAATTTGACGACAGCCCACTGACAATTGCACGCTACTGGGAGTCTGCTGATCTGATTGAGGCGTATCGCGCGTCAATTGAAGACGGTTCAGGTAAGGTTCTTCTTAAGTACCCAATTGATGGTGGATACAACGCGTCAATTGAGTCCGAGGCAGTTCGCGATGCTCTTCAAGTTCAAGGTATTGACACTAACGCTCTTCTAAATGATATTGCTAATGCCTCGCCGACAGCTGGACCTTCTAATGAAGAAAAAGAAGTTTTTGAGGCAAGCACAGAAAGCCCAGTTGATGAGATTGCAAATGACATTGCAGAAGAGGGTGACCTCAGCGGGTTTAAGCAAGTTGGCCCACAGCAAGGCTCAAACAAGGGTGGAACATTTGAAGATGCTGAAGGCAATCAGTTCTATGTAAAGGAACCTAAGTCAGATCTTCACGCACAAAACGAAGTTCTTGCGTCTGCTTTGTATCGCGCTGTCGGTGTTGACGCAGCTGAAATCTATATTGGTAGTAACGAAGACGGCAAAAAGAAGACCTACTCTCCAATGATTGATGGAGCGACTTCTGATCTTTCTACAAAGCGCAAGGATTCAGAGTATCTTGCTAAGTTACAAGACGGCTTTGCAATCGATGCGTGGCTTGCCAACTGGGACGTTGCTGGTTTATCGTTTGATAACGTTGTCACGGACTCAAATGGTGATCCTGTCCGAGTTGATCCAGGCGGAGCTCTTCTCTTCCGTGCTATGGGTGCACCTAAAGGTTCAGCATTTGGAGATGAAGTAACTGAGCTTGATACACTTCGTGACAAGAATAAGAATCCACAGTCTGCTGCTATCTTTGGTTCAATGACTGAAGAGCAACAAGTTGAATCAGCTCGCAAGTTGCTGGACATTAGTCCTGATGAGATCTCACAGCTTGTTGACGCAATTGTTGACGAGCCTAACGCTGCGGCAACACTCAAGGATACCTTGATTGCGCGTCGTTCATACATTCTTGATAAATATGGTTTACTTCCTGAAGACACATCA
>Ga0164293_10000632_pt1 | contig 28537 bp, 28 predicted proteins | sample GEODES118metaG_FD_111487 | JGI IMG/M metagenome (GOLD analysis project Ga0164293, IMG submission 111487) | Eutrophic lake water microbial communities from Lake Mendota, Wisconsin, USA - GEODES118 metaG | ecosystem: Environmental > Aquatic > Freshwater > Lake | place: USA: Lake Mendota...
GACTACCATCGACGCGATAAAAACGTTCAGTGATACGAGGGAGATGAATGGCTTCAATCCCTGGACCTGTATCTGTCACAGAAAAAATTCCATGTCGACTCGGGCTCAAACTCCATGAAACTGTAATTTTCCCACCCTCAGGTGTATAGCGTATCGCATTGGAAATTAAATTACTAAAAGCTGAATGTAGTTCGCGGCGCTCACCATAAAGTGCACCATCCGCAGTCACTTCAAAAATAATTTTATGACGACCTGCGGAGAGAGCTTCAGCATCAATTTTCAAACTTGCCATTTCAGCGACCACGTCAAACTCTTGCATCGGGGCAAACGACGTATTAGCCTCAAGGTTGGCAAGGGTCAGCAGATCTTCGACTAGACTTTTCATCCGTGAGGATTGGGTCATCATCAAACCCAGATAACGATTGCGTTGCTCGACAGAGAGCTCGATAGACTGCAAGGTTTCAAGAAAACCAATGAGCACTGTCAGGGGCGTTCTAATCTCATGAGAGACATTCGCAACAAAATCACGTCTCATCGCTTCAGTTTTTTGCAAATCTGTGACGTCTTGAGCCAGCAATAACAGCTGGTCATCACCAAAAGGAAAAACCTGAATCGCGATAGATAGCTCATGGGCAAAACCCATTTTTTGAATCACAATCGGGTGTTCAAAACGACGCAACGACAGATAACTAACAAAATCTGGGTTCCGGACCAAGAAACTGATATTTTGTCGGCTATCTTTGCGAAAATTGATGCCGAAAAAATTTTCTGCACTCGCATTACACCACTCTATATGAAGCCCTTCATCGAGCATGACAACCCCATTCGGGGATGCTTGAAAGCCTTGAATAAATCGATTGTGACGCGTCTCCAAAGAATGAATCTGTGCGCGTGCTTCTGTCAAGAGACGATCAATTTTGGAAAATGCATCTCCCCATGCTCCAGATACCCGCGGGGATACAGGGCTAGGATCTGCGAGAGACAATTGCTGGAGTTTTTCGAGATAAAGATATCCCTTTGCTAACGGGAATGCCATGACAGCAATCACGGTCATCAAGGCCACGACCAAGCCTGCAAATGTTCCCGCCAACCCGCCAAGAACAATCGCAAGCACAATCCATGCCAAAAACCTGCCGAGATAAAGCTTCATGCTTCCTTACCATCCGTGAGCGATCATGAGTGATTAATGCTCGTTATCGCCGCTCACTGCTGTTGGATTTCTTGTAGCACGATACCCTACACCTCTGACGGTTTCAATGAAAACATCGCATTTAGCAACCGCAAGCGCAACACGCAACCTTCTGATATGTACATCAACCGTACGCTCTTCAATAAAGACCTCATTGCCCCACACTTGATCGAGCAATTGAGCCCGTGAATGAACCCGCTCGGGAGCACCCATCAAAAACTGCAGCAGACGGAACTCTGTAGGGCCAACAATGATTTCACGGCGAGGCGACTGCGGCCACTCCGCTGTGACACGATGCGTGACGGGATCGAGCCTTAAAGCCCCCAAAATCATCAAATCATCATTGGTGGGAACACGACTATGTCGTCTAAGCAGTGCATTGACCCTTGCCACCAGTTCCTTGGTTGAAAAAGGTTTGGTCATGTAGTCGTCAGCACCCGCATCGAGCCCCTGAACTTTGTCAGCCTCTTCGCTTTTAGCGGTCAACATCAGGATAGGAATACTGGCGCTCTTTTCGTTGCCGCGAAGCTCTTTGGCATATTGAACGCCCGACTTTCCAGGTAGCATCCAGTCCAAAATCATCAGGTCAGGGAGTGAGTCACGAATCATGTGACTCGCTTCCTCTGTTTGGTAGGCTTGCTGAACATCGTACCCAGCATGCGTCAAGTTGACAGCGATCAGTTCAGAAATAGATAGTTCGTCTTCAACGATCAGGATACGATGTGTCATGGCTGCATCATTCCTCAGCAGCGCGTTGATGCAATTCTTTTTTAGGGGAGTGACGAACGTCATAACCCCCAACGACATAAATCACAAACTCGGCGATATTTTTAGCATGATCACCGATGCGTTCGATGGATTTCGCAATCGTTAACATGTCCAGCCCCGTGGAAATGGTTTGGGGATCCTCTGTCATATAGGAAGTAAGTTTACGAACAAAAGCTCGGAACTCTTCATCAATCTGACGGTCATCCAACACAATTTCAACCGCCGCATCGCGATCCAGGCGAGCGAAAGCATCCAAACTCTGTCGCAGTTGTTTGAGCGCGAGCTGTCCGGATATGATAATTTCTGCCACGTTGATTTTGTGTTCTGCGCCGCTTCGAATAATCCGACGCGTTCTCTTAGCGACTTTTTCAGCCTCATCGCCTGCACGTTCCAGATTGGTAATCGCCTTTGACACGGCCATGACTAAGCGTAAATCTCGGGCTGTAGGCTGTCTTTTGGCAATGATTTCGGTGCAAGCCGAATCAATTTCGATTTCTTTAGTATTAATTGTTTTTTCGCGATCGATCACAACCTTACACAACTCGATATCCATGGTTGAGAATGCTTTGGTCGCATCCAAAATCTGAGACTCGACCATCCCACCCATTTCCAGCAAATTGCTACAGAGAGCGTTGAGTTCAATATCGAATTGCGTTGAAAGGTGTTTGTCAGCCATGAAATTTCCCATTAACTAAAACCGCATTTAAATAGCGATTAATACATATAAATAATATACACGACACGTTAGCCACCCAATATTTCAATTTGATGACGGATGAGGTTCTACAGTCCAATCAGCCCGCCATCCTCACGCTCAATCACAATAGTCGCTGAACGCGGACGACCTGGTTGCCCATAGCCTCGATGGCCGGGCCAAGCGCTTTCCAGCTCAAATTGAGCCGCTTGACCCAAGGCCGGGGTTTTTTCGCCAGGATGTTGAATGTTCACAAAAAGTGTTTTCCCGTCTGTTGTTTCGGTCAACCCGGTGACTTCCGCACCCTTTGGCGCCACTAAAAAGCGTCTTAGGTGTGCCTCGCCAAGTGCGGCCCCCATGAAAGTCTCCTGCATTCCTTCGATTTTGTCCGCACCAACCTGCATCCTATTGGCAATCGTGATTTTTTCACCATCCCCTACTGAGCCAGGAATCGCGGCCAACATCATGCAGTTACTTTCATCCGTCATCGCACCATCATCGGTCTGAATCCAGCAAATGCCTGTAGCACGACTGAACCACAACCCATCGGGCGAGGAGAAACTATTTTTAGCAGTTAGTTTAGACAAGTTCGAGGCAGGATCGTCCTCCTCTGCACCAAAAAGAAAAATATCCCATACAAAGCTGGTATCGCTCGGGTGCATATTCTTTTCACGAAAACGAATGATATGGCCATGCGGATTACCAGATCTCTTTTTACCGTCTGGATCTTGGTATGCCCGTGGGTTGGCAGCATTGACTTTCGCGGGCGTTCGGTTTGCTGCGTTGCTATTGGTGAGTGCAAAATAAATATCGCCATTTCGATGATTAACTGCCCCCCACTCAGGACGATCCATCGGCGTTGCGCCCACCGCGTCGGCGGCAAAGCGAGCATGCACAAGAACATCTGCCTGGTTTGAAAAACGGTAGCCCTCAAAACCGCGAATTCTTGGATCTTGAAAATCAAGCGTGAGCCACTCGCCCGAACCGTCAGCGTTAAATTTGGCAGCGTATAGACGCCCTTCATTCAAATACTTGTCCCCGGCGCGGGTACCACCCCCAACGTCCTGAGGATCCCATCGCGCTTCTGAGACAAACTTATAGATATATTCGTTGCGAGAATCGCACCCCATGTAAAAAGCGATTGGCTCCCCCGCTATCGGTGCAGAACATACCGCCGCCTCATGCGCAAAACGTCCCATCGAGATCCTCTTGACTGGCATAGAAGTCGGCTCAAGAGGATCAATTTCTACATTAAACCCAAAGGTGTTGGCCTCTTGGCGGAAATCTCCCTCTGCCTCAGGACTTAGCAACGCAATATTCCATCTCGCGAATCGGTGATCTGTATCTGAAACAGTATGCCAACCTTGACTAAACGCTTTTTTCATCGACTTGTTCAACGGCTGCGAAGCAATACCATAACGCTTTAGCGCTGCCACTTGCTTTGGTTGAACAGGCGCTGACTCGGCACTGATTTGAAAATAACGCGCCCAATTTTCTTCGCACGTTAAATAGGTACCCCAAGGCGTTTTGCCGTGACCGCAGTTATTCAAGGTGCCGCGAGTTGATCGACCGGTCGGATCAAAGGCCGTTTTCATTAAATGATTCACTTGATCTTGATGCGCTGAAGGTGCGCTCAACAACATGATCGTCTCGGGTGTCACTCTACGATTCAGAGGTGAATCGACGAGATACTTCCAATGCGCGCCCTCTCGCACCAACTCAACAATCGATACACCATGTAAATTCATTTCCTTGACGACCTCGGACTTGGGACTATTTCCCAAATCCCAAGCACCGAACTGATCGAATTTTTTTCCACTCATTCCTGCAGAAGTCTGGCCTTTTGGATGCAAAAAATGCGCATCAGCTGAACTTTCGTGATTGACACATAACACGGCACGATGTGTCGGCCTATCAGAGTAGCGACCCTTATCATCGATGTAAAACAACTCCATCCCATCGTGATGATCACCTATCCGTCCAGACCAATCGTCACTCTCCGCACCACGATTAGAATAAGCAGAGACGCTCGACTGAATCGGGTCACCTGTCGCATGCAAAATCGTATATTTATAACCCTCAGGTAATAAGACATCATCCAACAAACTTTTTTGAACTGCATCAAATCCAAGCGAAGGTTGCGCATTAACAGCGGCAGGCGAGGCCAATGCTGACGTCAAGGTCCCAGGCAAAACAGCCAGTAAACTCAGGCCCAAGCCCCCCTTGAGCATATTACGGCGACCTTGTCGCATTGATGCTTGTTCAATGATTGTCTGAAAGCGCACATTTTGATGATGTTTACCCATCGCTCAACCCCTGATATGTTGACGGATCATAAAAGCCTATAAGGTATTTAGTACACATCATATAAATGACGCGCGTATGACACCTTGATCGCTGTCATTAATTATTCATAAAATTGTCATCAATGTGACACCTACTTCTTTGATCATCCTCAAAACTATCGGAGATCGAAAAAGATGCTGATTCAAGTCCCCGCTCAACATGACTTGCCTGTCTATCAACAGAAAAGAAATAAACATCAATCTTTATGTGTGGGACTGGCACAAACAGAGCAAGAAATCGAAGAAGCACAAAGATTAAGAAGAAATGTATTTACTGAAGAATATGGTGCCAAATTTCTTGATCAGGCTTCAGATATTGATGAGGATCACTTTGATAAATGGTGCGATCACTTACTCGTGAGAGATCTGGGTACCAACCGCGTCATTGGCACCTATAGAGTACTTAGACCAGAACAGGCCTTACTTGCGGGTGGTTACTACTCAGAATCAGAATTTAACCTCACAGGCTTGAACAAAATTCGTCATCAAATCGTCGAATTCGGACGCGCTTGTATTGATGCTGAATATCGTAATGGACCAACGCTCATGATGCTGTGGTCAGGCTTAGCCAATCTAGTCAAGATGAATAAATATCAGTACGTGTTAGGCTGTGCAAGTGTGAGCTTGCGCGATGACGGCGTCACAGCCGCCACAGTATGGAGAGCTGTTCGTAGCATGATAGATCAAGATCACGACCTCACTGTGATTCCACACTGTCCCTATCCAGCAGCACAAGTGAACTCAGAACTTCCCGCTCAGATCCCCGCCCTCATTGAGGCATATTTAAAATTAGGTGTGAAAGTGTGTGGAGAACCCGCTTGGGATCCTGACTTTAATACCGTGGACTTTCCAATGCTGCTAACGGTTTCTCAGATGAACGTTCGCTACAAAAAACGTCTTGGTTTCGAAGATGAGAATTAAGCACTGGTAATTCAAATAGCGCTTGGCCCATTTTGATCTGGGCGCCATTAAAAATGCCCGGCAGGAGCTTGAATCCCGCTGGCGCAAATACGATCACTGTTGAGCCATGCTCGAACCATCCCAACTCTTGTCCTTTTAGGCAGGGAATTTGACAGTTAAGAACATGCTGCCCCTTGTAGCGCCGGCTTAAGGTGATGTCGAGTCCATGAAGACGAATACTCGCTACCAAAATTGCAGCGACTGGCACAAGATAAATACGATGCTTATCAGTGCCGATTTCCATCGAAATCATCGCTCTTTCATTTTTACAAAATAACTTTTCAATTCTCTGTAAGGCAATAGGATTGACATTCCACGTATCACCAGAATGGTAGACAACGCGATCGATATTGCCTGAATACGGTGCATGGAAATGGTGATACATGGCTGAGGTCAAACGCAATGTCACATATGCTCCCCCCTCTAAACTTTGTGGATCCACGTAGGACCCCAATAACTCAGAAATCTGGTAAGGAAATCCTTTGGCTTGAAACACCTGGCCGTGCTCAATCTCTCCGCACTCTCCCACAATGCCGTCACAAGGACTCACAAGGATCTGATCATCATCGTTAATCGGACGTGCACCCTCTTTAAGATCACGAATAAAACAGTCATGAAGACTGTTGAAGTGAGATTTTTTAGCCTCCGAAAGATCTAAATCAGTAAAAATTCTCCAAACTGAAATAGAAAGATCTCGAACCCATTTTTGCTCAATTTTGCTAAACCACCCCATAAAAACGGTGACAGCATGCCTTGGAATACGGTTGGTCAACAAGAAATTTAAATCTTCATTTGTAAATATTTTTCTAATTGTTTGTGTGAATTTCATCATTTAGTCATGCAGGTTGTTTAAAAAGAACTACCTTGTGTATGGAATTTCAAATATGACTATCTTGCAACTATTTCAATACATAATTGTGACAGTGCTAGCGTTATGGCTTGTTGCGACCTTAGTTCAGCGACTTCAACTCTCTTTGGCGAAGTCTCCAGGTCTCAATGGACACTTGCGCTGGGCAAAACGGATTTCAGGTTGGATTAAGGGATATTCATATAAAGAACACGAATGGTTTGCGGTCGATGGCGCACCTGAGCATATTGCTAAAAAAAGAAAGATCGCTTTTCATGAGCTGTCCTTAGCACTTAAAGCAAAAAGTCCGAAAACATTAGCCATGACTGCACAGGCAAAACCACTCCTGTCCGACCTTCAACTGACCAGTCGCTATCGTGTTCCGTTTCAATTTCGAGAAGTTGTTGAAAAAAATATCGCCATTGGGAGTTTTTATAACCAAACAAAGGGCGTTTGGATCACAGATTTAGATCAACAGTCCTATATCGATGTGAGTGGCGCATATGGAGTCAATTTATTTGGTCAAGACTTTTACAAAGAATGCATCAAAGAAGGCTCTGCCATGGTGGAGTCTTTAGGCCCTGTGCTTGGCGGTTACCATCCCTGTGTATTGGATAATGCAAGAAGAATGACTGAAATCTCTGGTCTCGACGAGGTCACGTTTCATATGTCTGGCACTGAGGCCGTCATGCAAGCGGTCAGAGTCGCACGTTACCAAACGCGTAAACGTAAAATCGTCAGACTGACGAGTGCCTATCACGGCTGGTGGGATGATGTGCAACCCGGGCCTGGCAATCCGATGCCACCCTCTTCTGACACCTTGACCCTCAGAGACATGCATGAAAATACTCTGCGTGTTTTACGACGCAGAAAAGACATCGCTTGCGTGTTGATCAATCCGATACAAGCTATGCATCCCAATCGTTCGGCACCGACAGACTCGATGTTGCTCGATGGGGGACGTACTGCGCATTATGATCGCCAAGCCTATACAGCATGGCTGAAAGCGGTAAGGGACATCTGCACAGAACGCGGCATTATTTTCATCATGGATGAAGTATTTTTAGGATTCAGACTGGCAAAGGGCGGTGCACAAGAATATTTCGGCATCAAAGCAGATTTAGTGACTTATGGAAAAACCTTAGGTGGTGGTTTACCGATCGGCATCTTGTGTGGTCGCGCAGACATCATGAAGCGTTATCGCGATGATCAACCTGCAGACCTGTGCTTTTCTCGCGGAACCTTCAATGCAAACCCCTATGTGATGGGCGCCATGAATAGCTTCCTTCAGAAAATCGATACGCCTGAAATCAAACAGATTTATGCCATGATGGATCAAACTTGGGAGCAGCGTTGCGAGCAACTCAACACTGAGTTTAAAAAGCTTGAAATTCCACTTGAGATGGTTGCGATGAGCACTGTGTGGACAGTGCTATTTAATGTCCCAAGCCGTTTTAACTGGATGCTACAGTTTTATCTCAGAAAAGAAGGTATTTGCTTAAGCTGGGTCGGTACAGGACGGATGATTTTCAATCTTGGTTTTACCAACGAAGATTTTGATGCATTTACAAAACGCTTCGTTGCCGCAGCAATAGCGATGCAAAACGATGGCTGGTGGTGGGTTGCGCAGGGACAGACTAACAAAAAAGTTAAACGTTCAGTCGCGCTCGAAATTCTCCGAACGCGACTGAAGTAAAGAATTAACTCTTGGAGTGCACGTGGAGCATAGGATCGATCAATTCACCTTTCAAAAGGTAATAAGGCGCCTTGTAGTAAAGCTTCACGTCATGAAAAGGATCTGTGATGATTTTAAAACCCCACGCTAACGAACTGAGCAAACTGTCTTGAATCCACAGCTGCATCATTCTAAATAGAAGACCTGCAGCGCCAAGGTAAAGCCACCACATGGCTGTCAAGCCGACCAAGTCATGATGCTCGTTCGAAGAAACAGCCCACACTAATGCATCTGGGAAAAAATAGGCAATAAATGGCACTGCAAGCCAAATGCTCATGAGAACAATTTTTCTCTGAATGTTGTAACCCACTTTGATATCTTCTTTGTGCGCATCAGTCATTTGATTGACATGATCGTAACCTCTTGGCTCAAAGAAAAAATGGCCTGCTTGGCGGGTTGTCATGGAAACCGACCATGCCACGAGCGAGGCAACGACAGGATTAATGAACAACATGACATACGAAAATATAAATGCTAATGCACTGATTAAATGCAAACTTTGATTGATCCGGCTATGGTGATAGAGACGATGATCATCCCAACGCTGAACAGCAAGCTGCTCCCTAAGTGTTTGCATATAAAGCTCCACAAAGATTGAATAATTAAAAGTTTTTATGAAGGCAGTCATACTTGGGAGACCAATGCCCTTGAATGAAATCCCTTCGCTTTCAAGCTTGCCCCAGACATATTAAAGTGTTGTGACAATGAGAAAGATAAAAATACAAACTGTCATCAAACGGTTATAGAGACCCGCTAAAGTGAGTTCATATCAACTTGGACACGCGGATATGACAGAGAACCCACGGCAACATGCCCTAGACCTCAATCATTCATTCTCTCCGCTTAACATCGAAGTTGTCACAGAAACTTACCCACCAGAGATCAATGGTGTTGCGCACACTATTTCCATGCTGGTTGGCGAACTAAGAAAGAATAACCACTTAGTCAATGTCATTAGACCTAAACAACCCTCAGATCTCACTCAACCGCAAATACAAAAAAGTCACCAAGACCTCATAGTTAAGTCCTGCCCTATACCGCTGTATAGGGAGCTTCGCATGGGGAGGCCTGCAAAGAAGATGCTCTTGGAGCGCTGGAGTAAAACAAAACCAGATGTCGTGCATATCGCGACAGAAGGTCCTCTAGGTTGGTCCGCTGCCAGAGCAGCGCGTTTACTGAATATTCCAGTGACTTCGGATTTCAGAACAAACTTCCATGCTTATAGTACTTTCTACAAATTAGGCTTTCTCGAGCCGCTCATCATGGCGTATTTGAGGCATTTTCATAATGCTACCGATTGCACGATGGTGCCGACAGAAAAACTCAAACAAGAACTTGAACTCGCGGGATTAAAAAACTTACAAGTCATGCCCAGAGGCGTCGATACTGCGCATTTTTCAGACAAATTTCGTTCTCCTCATTTACGCGCCTCTTGGGGCGCTGATCCCCTTGATGTCGTTCTGCTCTCTGTAGGAAGACTTGCTGTTGAAAAAAATCTTGATCTCTTGATCAAGAGCTACATTCAAGCAAAAAATATAGAACCAAGATCAAAACTGGTTGTTGTGGGTGACGGACCCTTAAGAGAGTCACTTCAGAAAAAATGCCCTGAAGCAATTTTTGTTGGAAAAAAAAGTGGTCTTGAGCTTGCTCAATACTATGCAAGTGCGGATATTTTCGTTTTTCCGAGTCTGACTGAAACGTTTGGCAATGTCACGATTGAGGCTATGGCGAGCGGACTTGCCGTTGTTGCCTATCGACACGCTGCAGCAGGTGATTTGATCATTTCTGGTGATAACGGCATCACCGTCGATCCCGGTGATGAAAATGCATTTATCCAAGCCGTGACCGCGACGCTGATCAATCAGTCTCTCACTCGCCGTTTAGGATACGCAGCCCTCGCCACAGCAAAACAACAATCCTGGGAGGAGATCACTCGAAGAACTGAAAGTGTTTGGAGGGAAATCATCCTCCAAAATAAACAAACTCAACTCTGTCACGATAATTTCATCATTCCGACATAAAAACGTCATCAATTCTGTTCAGAATCATGCCTATGAACCCAACTGATGTTTTGACTCCAGCGCAAAGCCATGAAAGATACCGAGCCATATGGATTTCGGATGTTCATTTAGGTACTCCAGGCTGCAAAGCAGAATATTTGGTTGATTTCCTAAAATACAACGACTCCGAGTACCTCTATCTTGTCGGTGACATCATTGATGGCTGGCAACTTAAACGAGGCTGGTACTGGCGCCAGAGCCACAATGATGTCATACAAAAAATATTACGTAAGTCTCGCAAAGGCACACGCGTAGTCTATATCGCGGGTAATCATGACGAAGCACTTCGTCCTTTTGCAGGTATGGCATTTGGTGACATCACCATTGTCGATGAAGCGACACATGATCTGATAAATGGCAAAAAGCTTTGGATTACACACGGTGATTTGTTTGACGGCATTATCCAACATGCGAAATGGCTCGCCTACCTCGGTGATTCGCTATACACCCTGATATTAAAACTCAACAATACCTTCAACCATCTTCGTCATAAGTTCGGTATGTCATATTGGTCGTTATCGCAATATCTCAAGCATCGCGTCAAGAATGCTGTCTCATTCATTACGCAGTTTGAAACTATTTTGACTGACGAGGCTAGACGTCGTGGCTATGACGGTGTCCTCTGCGGACATATTCACAAACCTGAAATTCGTCATATCAATGGAATTTTGTATTGCAATGATGGCGACTGGGTCGAGAGTCTTTCAGCCATCGTTGAAACCTATTCGGGCGAATTAAAAATCATTCATTGGCCCTACAGAGCAAGTATGGTTAAGAGTGTCGAAGAAGAAGAGGTGATCGCATGAGCAACCCACTGCTTCATATTAGCCAAGTTTCAAAGACATTTAATAGCCATAGTATGAATCGTTCTTCTAAGTTTCTGGCTGTTGATAATGTCAGTTTTTCAATTCAGAAAGGTGATTCTGTCGCCTTACTCGGTGCTTCTGGATCTGGTAAATCCACGCTGATACGCCTTTTATGTGGCCTTGAGAAAATTGATCCACATCAGGGTTCGATTACCGTCAAAGGTAGATCTTTTTACAGTGGCAAGAATTTCTCCCCTGACATACGAGACATTCGTAAAACCATTGGCGTTGTATTTCAACAGTTCAACTTGGTAGGTCAACTCGATGTCATCACAAACGTTTTAATGGGCTGTTTAGCTCAAAAATCTGCATTTGATATCGCACTGAAGCGATTTACCGAAGAAGAAAGAGTTGCAGCCCTTGAGTGCCTCGATAAGGTCGGACTCGGACCACAAGCTTATCAGCGTGCTTCAACGTTATCTGGCGGACAACAGCAGCGTGTCGCCGTCGCACGAGCGCTTCTCAAAGGTTCTGAATTATTACTCGCGGATGAACCCGTTGCCTCCCTAGATCCGACCTCCGCCAAAAAGGTCATGGATGTTTTATTTGGACTCACAAAAGATCTTGGAATGACCCTGCTCGTCAGCTTGCATCAGATTTCGATCGCTCAAACATACTGTCATCGTGCCTTGGGAATGCGGAAAGGTCGCTTGATCTATGACGGCTTGGCCTCTGAACTCTCAGCACAACGACTTGAAAACTTATACGGTGCAGATGCCGAAGAAATCATTACCGATACCTACTCAACCTCCCCTCGTCCCTTAGAGCAGTTCTCAACACTTATTGATGCTTAATTAGGAGCAACTATGAAAATACGCAATCTTTTTCTTTCAGCTTGTTTAGCACTGTCAAGCACTTTGGCGCTAGCTCAAGAAATTTCATTTGGCATTATCGCGACAGACACCGCTACCGCACAACGCGAGAAGTGGGAGCCCTTTTTCAAAGACATGGAAAAGAAAACCGGCTTGAAAGTCAAATCCTTCTATGCGACCGATTATGCGGGTGTGATCGAAGCGATGCGCTTTAACAAAATCCAGGTCGCATGGTATGGCAACAAAGCAGCGATGGAAGCCGTCGATCGCGCTAATGGTGAAATCTTCGCGCAATTGATGTACGCCGACGGCAGTTTTGGTTATGAGGCTTTGCTGATCACGCACAAAGACTCCCCTTACAAAACATTGGATGACGTATTCAAAAATCCAAAGAATGTGAATTTTGGTATCGGTGATCCAAACTCCACATCAGGATTTCTTGTTCCGACTTATTACATTTTCTCTGAGCGCAAGGTTGAACCCCGTGCAATCTTTAAAACGGTCCGCAATGGCAGCCATGGTGCCAATATTCAGGCTGTACTTGCCAAGCAACTTGATGTCGCCACGAACAACACCGAAGACATGGGGCGCCTGAAAGTCACTAGACCAGATCTTTTTGAACAACTTCGTGTGATTTGGACGAGCCCACTGATTCCAAGTGATCCCTTTGTATGGCGCAAAGATTTAGACCCAGCAATTAAGGAGAAATTGCGTACGTTTGTCTTGGGATATGCAAAAACAGATGCTCAGGAAAAAGAAATTCTGAAGAACATCTACAACTATGGTGGTTTCAGAGCTTCTACTAACGATCAACTCAAGCCCATTCGTCAACTTGAACTGTTTAAAGACCGTCAAAAAATTCTGTCTGCACCCGGTTTGAACCAAGCTGAAAAAGACGCAAAAGTTAAAGAAATTGATCAAGCGCTTGCAAAACTTCAATGACCACTGATTTACTAACGATGACACCACTTGAGCGGGTGAAAGCCCGCGCAAGTGCCCAACGACCCGGCCTAAGTTATTACTTAGGCTGGTTTATGGCCTTTTTATTACTCGCATGGGCATGGCAAGGTGCCGAAATCCGTCCTCTCGACCTGATTCGAGACTCCGGCAATATCGTGACGCTGGGTAAAGACTTCTTTCCGCCCAATTTCCTAGATTGGCGTATTTATCTCAAGGAAATGATCGTCACGATTCATATCGCCCTTTGGGGTACTTTACTTGCTGTACTGACTTCTATTCCTCTCGGATTTTTGTGCGCCTCGAACGTTGTGCGCCCTTGGATATACCAACCCCTGCGCCGTGTCATGGACGCACTGCGCGCAGTCAATGAAATGGTATTTGCCCTTCTATTTATTGTCGCCGTTGGTCTAGGCCCTTTCGCCGGAGTACTGGCTCTGTTCGTGCACACGACAGGCACGCTTAGTAAATTATTTTCAGAAGCCGTCGAAGCGATTGATCCCAGACCCGTCGAGGGGATTCGCGCAGCGGGTGGCTCAAAACTTGCAGAAATTGTTTTTGGGATATTGCCTCAAGTGCTCCCAATGTGGATTTCTTTTTGCCTCTATCGATTTGAATCAAATGTTCGTTCTGCATCGGTTGTAGGTATGGTCGGCGCAGGTGGAATTGGCGTGATCTTGTATGAAGTCATTCGCGGCTTTCAATATGCTCAAACCTGCGCAGTACTCATTATTTTAGTGGGGACAGTGACTGTGATTGATGTCATTTCAGCCTTTCTGCGGAGTCGCGTGACATGATTGAATCAAAACCTGAAATATCATTTAGTATCGGTGCGCGTCACAATGTGCCATCTTTGATAGGTGATAGACCCGTCGTCATCTTATTGCATTCCAATGCAAATAGGCTGCTAATCGATGAAATACGTGTCATGTTCGGTTCGCGTTTAAAAGAAATCTTGCAATGCCCCGATGGACTCATGACAGTTGATACTGCGGATCAAATAAGAGAGCAATTTTGGTCTCGTCATGCGGGTAGAGATCTGCCTACACTGATTGCGATTGGCGGAGGGAGTACGCTTGACTTAGCTAAGTCAATGCGTATTTTTCTTACGGCCAATACGTCAATCATGCAGGTGTTAGATCGCGTATGTAATATCGGTGATTTTATCGCTTGCCCCCTTTTGCTCATGCCGACAACGGCAGGAACCGGTAGCGAGGTTTCTTCGACTGCGACTCTTTGGGATTTACAAAGCGGAACAAAACATTCTTTTTTTGGTAGTGCAGCGACAGCTGACTGGGCAGTCATCGATCCCGAACTCAGCCTCACTGCGCCCTGGACAGTCACACGCGATAGTGGTGTCGATGCCCTCGCACATGCACTGGAGTCCATTTGGAATCGACGTCGCGTCCCAAAAGCCTTTGCTTTTGCAATGTCGGCAGCGCAACAAATTACCCGCGTTCTACCAGGACTCATTGAGCATCCACATGACATCGCGTTGAGGGCTGAAATGAGTCAGGCTGCGCTCTGGGCAGGTCAAGCAATGGCCTTGACTGAAACAGCGCTCGTGCATGCACTTTCATACGAAGACACCATTGAGCGCGGCTTGTCGCATGGTGAAGCCTGTGCGCAATGGCTTCCACGTGTTTACAAGATCGCACGAGAGTCCTCCGAAGAGCTTGGCATTTACTTAAGGGCATCGATGGAACCCATCATTAATGATGAATGGGAACTTCAGGAGTGGCTGATTCGACTAGGTTATCAACCCATTTTATTGAATGACAAGAATCCAGCGATTGATGCTCGGATTAAAGAGGCGCTCCAATCAACGCGCGGAAAAAACTTTATCACTGCGGAACCTTTGTATGCACTCCACTAAATATGACCTTGTGGTGGTGGGAGCCGGTATCGTTGGATTAGCGCATGCTTGGATGGCAGCCAAACGTGGCTTACGTGTTGCAGTGCTAGAAAAAAATAGTCGCTGTACCGGTGCATCGGTACGAAACTTCGGTTTTATTACCGTGACAGGACAGCGTGCAGGCGATACTTGGCGGCGCGCCATGCGATCTAGGGACTTATGGGCTGAGGTTGCACCTCAAGCCGGCATTCCTATTTGCCATCAAGGACTCATTGTCGTTGGACAGCGTGATGAATCCATCGACATCCTCGAATCATTTAAAAAGTCGGAGATGGGCGAACACTGTTCGCTTTTAACTGCCGAGGCCATTCGAGATCGATTTCCAGAAATCAGAGGTGAACTTGCCCTTGGAGCGCTGTACAGTCCGCATGAGATACGTGTAGAGTCTAAAGATGCGATTGGTCAATTAACACAATGGCTCAGCCAACAGTTGAACGTTGACTTTTTCTTTGATCACGAATTACTCGAAATCAATCTACCGCAGTTACGAACAGCTCGACATATTTTTCAAACCGATAAATTAGTATTGTGTCCTGGCACAGAACTCAATGGCGTCGCAGAGCAGTATCTTGCCCCTCACAGCTTGACACACACCCAGCTCCAGATGCTTCGCGTCAAACCGACAAATGCGCTGCGTCTTCAGGCCGCAGTGATGTCAGATCTGAGTTTGGTTCGTTATGCCGGTTACACAGGATTAAATTGCCATCAACACCTTTTAAATCGACTCAACCAAGAAGAAAAAGCTTGTCTTGATGCCGGTATACATTTGATCGTTGTGCAAAGCCAAGACGGCAGCTTGGTGGTGGGGGATTCCCATCATCCAGCGCATGATGTTGAGCCCTTTGCGCAAGAGTGTGTCGATACGCTCATCCTTGAGCAACTTAAACGCACTCTTAGTATCGACAATTATCAAGTCACGCAACGCTGGATCGGCAAATATCCAGTCGGTCGCTCCGACACTGATGCACTGATCTTAGCGCCTAATTCTCACACTCGAGTCGTGAGCGTCATCAGTGGAACGGGCGCAAGCACAGCCTTCGGCCTTGCCGAAGAAGTCATGCATCAATGGGGAATCTAAATTGAGCAACCACGTTTATAAAAATCCAAATATTAGTGCAGTAGTCTTTGACTGGGCGGGTACGATTATCGATTTTGGCAGCCATGCCCCGATGCAGGCGCTCGTTCGCCTTTTTGCGCAGTACGGTATCGAACTGAGCATCGAAGACGCCCGAGGCCCGATGGGTTTACCCAAATGGAAACATATCAACACTCTCGGAAATTTGCCTCATGTCCTTCTGCAGTGGGAGGAAAAATTTAACCGTCCCTTCACTGATTCGGATACAGACGAGCTCTATGCGGTGTTTACGCCGATGAATGCCGCAGCCGTATTGGATCATTCGCAACTGATCCCTGGTTTCTTATCCACACTCGAAATCTTGCGTGACCAAGGCATTAAAGTCGGCACGACCACTGGCTACAATCGTGAAATCATGAATGTCGTGTTACCGCTCGTCAAACAGCAGGGTTTTATTCCTGACAATCTCGTTTGCGCGGACGATCTGCATGAGTCTCGCCCGAGTCCGCTTGGCATGTACAAATCTTTTTTGGATCTGAATGTCTGGCCCGCGACATCGGTCATCAAAGTCGACGATACCGTTCCCGGGCTGCTTGAGGGTTATAACAGTGGCTGCTGGACAGTCGGCGTCCTAGCGAGCGGCAATGAAGCTGGACTCACGCATGAAGAATGGATGAATTTGGATGAAGGTGAAAAAGACATCATTCGCGCTGAGGTTTCAGTCAAACTGTCTACTGGCAAACCAAACTTTCTGATCGATACCGTTGCTGATTTGCCTAAAGTATTGAAACAAATTGATGCGTTGCGCTTAAAGTCGCATTATGAGTCAGCGGAATGAACAGGATTGAAACCCTATTCCTTGACTCGGGTGATCTCCAGTATTCTGGTGAAGGCGTCAGTCAGCTCGAACATGCTTTACAAACGGCGATGCTCGCTCTTGAAGCCGAAGCAACCACTGAGCTTATCACTGCAGCGTTATTGCATGATATTGGTCATCTCCTGAACAAAAAAGGTGAAACTCCGAGCGCGCATGGCATTGATGATCAACACCAGTTTTTTGCAGCCCATTTCTTAAAAGAGATCTTTCCAGTAAGCGTCTGCTCACCGATTCGACTTCATGTCGATGCCAAGCGCGCCTTGTGTGCGCTCGATCATGCCTATTATGAAAAGCTTTCAGAAGACTCAAAGAGAAGTTTGATATTACAAGGTGGGATTTTTAATGACTCCCAGCTCGATACCTTTTTGAATACTCCGTATTCAAAAGATGCTATCGAACTTCGGCGCTGGGACGACTTGGCTAAAGTTTCAGGAAAAAAAACTTTATCTCTCAATTATTTTCTTGATTGCGCCTCAACCATCATTCTCTAGCGCCATGAAAAAACGCCCCAAGGGGCGTTTTTTGTTCTTCAGGCATTAAGTACTGACTATCAATCAGGCTTAATATTATTTTCCTTGATCACTTTGGACCAGCGCGCCATTTCGGATGCCGTGAACTTGCCCAAGGCCTCAGGAGAGCTCGCCTTCAAGTTCATTCCAAGCGTCTCGGTCAACTGCTTGTTGACATCAGGCTGCTTGGTGATCTTGACGATCTCGGCATTGAGCTTGTCGATAATAGCTTTTGGCGTTCCGGTAGGTGCGTAAATCGCCCACCAAGCTTCAGCTGAAAAGCCTTTGTAACCGAGCTCGGCCATCGTCGGTACATCAGGCAAGGACGCTGCACGTGTTTCACCCGTCACTGCGAGTGCACGCATTTTTCCGTTGCGGATGTGGTTGCCCAACACCGCGACTGAACCGATGCCACCGTCGATCTGGCCACCCATGATGTCGATAGACATTGGACCACCGCCCTTGTAGGGGATGTGGACAACTTTGAAGTTACCGTCTTTCTGCAACAGCGTCATCGCCAGATGACCCAAGCTACCACTTCCAACTGAACCGTAGCTCACGGTATCAGGCTTGGCTTTAGCCGCCTTCACGTAATCGCCGAAAGTTTTATAGGGCTTGGACGGTGCAGTCGCAAACGCCATTGGAGCTGTACCCACCAACATCACTGGCGTCAGATCCTTGAGTGTGTCAAAGGGTATCTTGGGCAGCAAGTATGGATTAGTCGCATGCGTATCAAACACGAAGACAAAGGTGTAGCCATCGGCGGGAGCCTTGGCGACATAACCTGTCCCGATCGAGCCCGAGGCACCAGTCCGGTTCTCAACAATAAACTGCTGACCGAGCGCTTCGGATAACTTCGCCGCAAATAAACGCGCCAAAGGATCAACAGAACCTCCTGGAGGAAATGGGGAAACAAAAGTCACGGGCTTGACTGGCCACTGTTGTGCCGAAGCGATCGGTGAGGCAGCCACCGCCAACACGCCAAGCGCCAAACCGATATTACGAATGAGTTTATTCCCCACAGTTCACTCCTTGCTTAAATAAATTTGAAAGCTCTATCAGCTTTCGCGATTTAGTAGTTTATACCGATAGGCAAATCCAACACCTCCCGATAAACCCTAGGTTATCCCGGCTTTCCTTCATAGACTGACGGGTATCGACATGGCACCCAAGATCAAACAGTATTGAGCCTGAATACTTTCAAACTAGCTTTTCCAGACTTTTTGCAAATACGACCGTTTTGTTCACAAAAGCTTCATGATTATTTTCGATCTCATCGAGCTCGTAGAGATAATTCACCATCAGGCTACTGGATTGCGTCACGCCCTTTTTAGACAAGTCCGCTGCCCAATTAATGTTGTAGAGCTGAGCGCCATTTGAAAGATGAAACTTCGCCACCGCATCCCCCTCACGCGTGCAGGTTTCTTTTGTCAAATAAATAAAACACAAACGCATCAATGCCGCTTTTTCTTCCTCGCTCACCGTCGAACTAGACCAGCCAGAAGTCAATACTTTTGACCAAGACTGCCCTTTCACGCGCAGAAGCTTGAATGCATCATTAACCTTGGCACGCTTTGCAGGCGTCATGTCAAACTTTTCAATCTTGACGTCTGAATCCAACCATTTTGTAAAACCAGGAATCGGCGATAAGGTACTAAATGTTTTAACGCTAGGGATCTCTTGTTGAATTTTTTCAGCCACACGTTTAATCAAGAAATTACCCAACGACACGCCCTTTAATCCCGGCTGGCAATTGCTGATTGAATAAAAAATAGCCGTCTTGAATTTCTTTGCATCAATGGCGAGCGCCTTTTTATCGAGTAAAGGTCCCACTTCCCGAGCAATCGTCGGGACCAGTGCAACCTCAACAAAAATCAGTGGCTCGCCCGGTAACTGTGGATGGAAAAAAGCAAAGCATTTCCGATCGGGCTGTAAGCGACGACGCAGATCGTCCCAACCGTCAATCGCATGGACTGACTCATGCTTGATAATCTTTTCTAAAAGAATCGCTGGCGAAGACCAAGTGATTTCATGAAGCTCCAAAAATCCAGGATTAAACCAAGAGCTAAAGACATGCTGAATATCTGAATCGACAGACTTGAGTTCTGGATGGGCCTTCAGATGCGCGAGTAAACGCTCCCGCATCTGAACAATGGCATGCGTACCACCAGGTGCGCGATTTAAACGTCTTAACAACTCTTGTCGCGCAGGCTCAACTGTGCGAAACAGACTTACTAAGCTGGCATGGCCTGGCTGGTCGGCATAACGTTGGGCAGCCGCAAGCACCGCGACTGGATCAGGGCTAAAGCGCTCTGCCATGAATTCAAAAAAACTTAATTGCTCCGTGCGATCTAACGATTGAAAGGTTTCGAGCAATTTAGTTGCAATGCTTTGCGCATTGGCCTCGCCCTTTTCAGATAACAAATTAAGGGCTGTTTTCTTGGCGACCTCGAGCGATCGACCCCTTATAAACCTTTCAAACATAAGGAAATTCTCCAGGTTGCATACCAATTCTGCTTGGGTCGTGCCATCAGACACGCTATTTAATATACATTTAATCTAAAATTGCCGGTTTAGAGACAATCCAGACTAAATCATTCATATCCATAATAATGACAAAGACCTCCTTCGCCCGACAGCTCAGCGCCCTTTTCTCGATGCTTGTTGTGACCTTGTCCCTCCATGCACAATCCCCTTCCAGTTCAGTCACCGCACCCGCAGCGACGCCCGCGCTGTCTGCATCGCAACTTCAGGATTTAGCGACGCTACTGACTGGTAAAGAACCTGCTTCAGGCTTGCCAAGCGCGATTCGTGACAATCTAAAGTGGAAAATCTACACCAAAGAGGTGCAGAACAATTGGGCCGAATACACCCAAAAAATCGGCGTACCGATGGAAAACTGGGCTAAGCAGCATATCAACAATAGCGCTGACACTGTTTTCTATCCTTTTTCGGGTCCGGACTTCACGACCGTTTATCAGCTTTTCCCTGAAGCCAAACGCTATGTGATGGTTGCGATGCAGCATGCTGGCCGTCCGATGGATTTGGGCGGCTACTCCCCCCTCATCACCGACCAAAGTCTCGAACAGCTGATCTCCGCTTGGCAACTCTACGGAACACACGGCTTTTTTGTGACCTCCTACCTTGAGCGCTACTACTACGCGAGTCAAGGAAAAATCGGCGCTAGCACCTTCATCGCTATTTTTCTCAAATTGCAAGGCTTTGATATTGAGCGTGTCACCCCGACCAGAGTCAACGCACAGGGCGAGGTCGAAGAGCTCTCCCTGGACACGCCCATTTGGAACTCCGTGCGATTTAACGCAACCAAAAACGGTAAACCCATTGTTTTAGACTATCTCAGGATGGACCTTTCCAATGAGGGTTTACAAGCTGCCCCCCAAAACATCAAGTTTGTTCAAGACATGTCAGTCAATCCCACCTTATTCAAAGCGGCCTCACACCTTCCTCAAAACGCAAATTTCAATATCATCGCACGCGCTGTTATGGAACGTGCTCCCTTGATCGTGCAGGATGAGACAGGAATCATCTACACCCCGCTTAGCCAGCAGTTCGACACCACTCTGTTTGGAAAATTTACGATCCCGCATCATGCGTTTCTGGGTTATCAAGCCGACCTCATTCGCGCCTATGCCCAACGCACAGACATTCAGCCCCTGAGTTTCCGGGTGGGATACTACAAAGATGGAAATTATGTGCTGATCGTGGCGCGACGTAAAAAATGATGCGCAAGCCCATATAGACCTAATAGGTCCGGATTTTAAGAGGCCTTTGGAAATACCAGCGTAAAGCTGGTATTTTTTTCATTGGATACGACCGTTACGGTCCCACCGTGCGCCAGCATCAAAGACTTTGTGATAGAAAGACCTAATCCAGTTCCACTATGCTCGGGATGCGGACGAGACTTCTGCGTGCGATAAAAACGATCGAATAACCGCGGAATCACAGTCTCATCGATCGGATGACCTTCGTTTTTTACAGTCAGCTCAACCGCATCAGTCAGGCGCGTGACGATGATCTCGACTACGGAGTGCTTGAGGGCGTGTCGCAAGGCATTGGAGAGTAAATTGCCGACGGCACGCCGCACCATCAATCGATCGCCGACAATCGTCGCATCGCCTTGGAGCGACAAGCCGATACCGGCTTCTTCGGCGACAGCCTCATAAAAGTCAAATAGCGCTTGAACCTCTTTAGCCAGCGAAAGAGGCTCGCGGTTGGGCAACTCAAGTCCATGCTCTGTTTTGGCTAAATACAACATATCGGACACCATCCGCGCCAAGCGCTGAAATTCCTCGGCATTCGATGCGAGGATATCCCGATACGACTCAGCATCGCGATCTCGCGTGAGAGTGACCTGTGTTTGCGTCAATAAGTTTGTGATCGGTGTGCGAAGCTCGTGCGCCAAATCGCTTGAAAACTCCGAGATACGCTCAAAATCCTGCTCCAAACGCTCGAGCATGAGGTTCAATCCCTGTGCGAGCTCTACGAGTTCGGTTGAACTGTCCGCGGTGGGCATCCGGACATTTAACTGACGCGCATCGATATTGCGGGCGCGCTCCCGCATCACGCGCAAGGGAGCCAGTCCGCGTCGCGCAGCCCACCAACCCAACAGCCCGCTGAGCAGCGTGGCCACAAACAGATAAATCGCCAGGGTGTAATGAAGCTGTGTCATAAAGTGCGTGTGATGATGCGTGTCCAAACCCAATAACAGAGACCCGTCTTGTGGCAACGGCACTTTGATGCCGCGCAATGTCATACCGCCTGTTTGCCAGTCGTAGGGAGTGTCAGGTGGGACTTTGGCGGCTCTCAACGTGGAAAAATCTACCCCTTGAACCACGGGCCCTGAAGATGCGCCGTCACTCAGCGCAATATAAAGTCCTTCATGACTGTCCATCTGTTGCGCCATTAACGCGCGCACGGCACTTGGTTCGGAGGTTTGCGCTAAACCGCGTTGAACCAAACTCGCTTTGCCCTGCAAATAAGCCAAATCCAAGTCGACAAAATGCAAATAGCTTGCGCGCGCAACCATCACCCCGAGACCGCACAACACCAAAGCCGAGATCAAGGCGTACAAAATCGTCAAACGGGAAACAAGCGTCAAACGTATGAGCATTAAGCCGTCCTGTTCGCTTCGAGCACGTAGCCCATGCCGCGCACTGTCTGAATCAGTCGAATCTCGAAACCTTCGTCAACCTTGGCGCGCAATCTACGCATCGCAACCTCGATCACATTCGTGTCGCTATCGAAATTCATGTCCCATACGAGAGAGGCGATCAAAGAGCGCGGCAGAACTTCACCTTGGCGGCGCACCAGTAGCTCCAATAAACCGAACTCCTTGGGCGTGAGGTCAATCCGTCTCCCTGCGCGTGTGACGCGGCGCCTGAGCACATCAACCTCGAGGTCCGCCACCTGTAAGACAGAACTCTCCATGGCGCCAGGTCCGCGCCGTAAAACATTACGCACCCTGGCTAACAGTTCGGCAAAAGAAAAAGGTTTAACCAAGTAATCGGCCGCTCCGAGTTCAAGTCCTCGGACGCGCTCTTCGACCTGATCCTTGGCCGTTAAAAATATTACTGGTGTGGTGATGCCGGCTTGGGTCAGCGCTTGTAAAACACCCCAGCCATCCATCCGAGGGAGCATCACGTCCAGAATAATCAAATCTTGATCACCTTCGATTCCGAGATGCAGACCATCAAGACCATCCTGGACGAGATCGACAGTAAAACCGGCCTCGCGCAAGCCCTGGCGCAAATAATCGCCCGTTTTAGGCTCATCCTCGACAATCAAAATTTTCAACAGGAAGAACTCCCAATTCAGTTTCGTGATGGATAGGCTATACCTTAGCACTCAGCTTGGGCAAGAGAATGCGCCCAACATAACAATTTTGTAATGTTAGCGTCACGTCCGCTTGCCCCAGCAAACACTACATTAGAGGGACTGGATGGAGAGGCTCTCCCGGACATCCCAACGTTTTAGCGCGACACAAACAACGATGTATTTTCACCTCGCCCGACCCGGACTCAAGCTTTGGCTCACAGTATTGCTCGCCGTGACAGCACTCAATCTTCCCGCTCTGGCACGCGCTCAGGCCTCGCAACAGAACGATCTTAGACAATGGCGTAACGCGAACACAGACGTAGGACGTTTCCAACGTGGTCATATCGATCTGCTAAAAGCCGAGCGGAGTCGCGGTGCGCTAATCGAACGCGATACAAACCTGACCACAGGCTCTTTCAAGGAAGATCCAACTGCGCCCGAACTCACCGAAGAGCTCGCTAGAAAATCTGCGCTCACATTGCATGCCGATCTTCTGACAGGTCAGGCGATCAGTAGCCTCGAACGGTCCACCCGAGACGCACAACTCCTAGCTCTCCAGCAAGCGACCCACAAACTCTGGCTCGAAGCTGTCTCCGCCAAAGAACAGTTCAACATCCAGCAACGTATTACTGAAGCAGCCAGTGTGTCGCTTGAGCTCGCCAAGCGGATGGAAAAGGTCGGTAACTGGGGCCGCAACAGACTCATCGATGTCGAGATTGGATACCAGTCTGCGCGCAACCAACTTCTGCTCGCAGATCAAGCCGCGTTTAACAGTCGTCAGAAACTCTTCGCACAGGTCGGCTCCGAGCTCTGGCGCTTACCAAACGCCCTCCCCAAACCCGCCAGCCTTGCCGGCTTGTCCGAACTCCTGACGCCACTTGAGCAACAGCTCGCCGACATGCTGGCCCGTCATCCACAGTTCAGCCTCCTAGAAAAAGAGGCGTTGTATTACGAGCGTATCGTCGGTCCCGCCATGCTCGAACAATGGCGAAAACAGCTAGACGTAATGTTGAGCGCCAGTTTTAGTTTGACGAGCGCGATTCCTGCTCTGGACCGTACAAAAATCCTTTGGAACCACGATCTCGATAAAGCTATCAAAGCGCGAGCCGAAGCGCTGCGTTTGAGCATCAAGACGAAAAACGATTTACAACAAGCCCGCGAACATTTGCGCGCAGCCCATACGCAAGCATCAGATATTTTGAATAAGCTGCAAAACTTGTATAGCGGTGCCGAAGAAGAAGCGCTCATGCGCTACAACGGCATGTTTATCAGCACTTGGGACTTAATCGCCAAAGCGCAGACCAAGATGCAATCCGAACTCGCCGTCGCGCAAGCCAAACGATCCTTTTGGATCGCTTTGACGGACATGCGTGCATTTCTTGCTGGCGCGCCCTACTCGGGTCCTGGCGGTAATGTCGGGGGTCCCGACACTAACAGCTCTCCTGGCAAAGGCCACTGAAATATTATGGAACGCAGAGACTTCATACACAGCGCACTCCTCGGTCTGGCTGGCACGGTCACCGCGACAGCGGTTAGCAAGCACGCTCTGGCCAAAGTGCCCGAGCCGATTTATCAACCGAGCGCCGGCACAGCGCCACCATGGCGCGGTCCTGAAACAGAAGGTCCTGAGGCGCGCTATCGGCCCGTCGTGACTCTAAACGGCTGGACTCTTCCCTATCGGATGAACGAGGATGTCAAAGAGTTTCATCTGGTTGCCGAACCTGTCGTGCGTGAAATGGCACCTGGTTTCAAAGTGAATATGTGGGGCTACAACGGTCAGAGCCCTGGCCCCACCATCGAAGTGGTCGAGGGTGATCGTGTCCGCATTTTTGTCACCAATCGACTTCCTGAAAAGACCACAATTCACTGGCATGGACAAAGACTACCGAACGGCATGGATGGGGTGAGCGGTCTGAACCAGCTCCCTATTCCCGTGGGTAAAACCTTTGTCTATGAATTCGTCGCGAAACGGCCCGGGACTTTTATGTATCACCCTCATGCCGATGAGATGACGCAGATGGCGATGGGTATGATGGGTTTCTGGGTGACCCACCCCAAAGGCAAACACCCCAACATCAGTGAAGTTGACCGTGATTATTGCCTGTTGCTCAATGCGTTTGATGTCGAGCCCGGCAGCAAAACGCCCAAGGTCAATACCATGCTGGACTTTAATATTTGGTCCTTTAACAGTCGGGTCTATCCTGGGCTCTCGCCGTTGGTCGCTAGGCTCGGAGATCGCGTTCGCATTCGCCTTGGCAACCTGACCATGACCAACCACCCGTTTCACGTGCATGGCATCGAGTTCGAAGTCACAGGTACGGATGGCGGGCCGGTGCCCGTCCCCGCACGCTGGCCTGAAGTCACCGCGGATATCGCAGTCGGTCAAATGCGCCAAATCGAGTTTATCGCTGACGAACCTGGTGACTGGGCCGTGCACTGCCACAAGAGCCATCACACCATGGGTGCCATGGGTCACGATGTTCCGACCATGATCGGCATTAACCACCAAGGCTTGGTCGGACGACTCCAGAAAGTCGTTCCCGACTATATGGTGATGGGCGAACGCGGCATGTACGACATGAAAGAAATGGAAATGGAATTGCCCCCCAACACAATACCTATGATGGCCGGTACAGGCCCTTACGGACCTATCGGGATGGGAGGCATGTTTACGACCCTCAAGGTCCGAGAGGACCAAAAGCCAAATGACTACACGGATCCGGGTTGGTACAAACAACCGGCAGGGACTCAGGCCTACGAATACAAAGGCACCCTTCCTCCTGCAAATCGAAACAATACTGCTCAGCCCGATGTCGCGCCTACGGGTGCGTCCGCGACACCTTCAGCAGGGAATGTTAATGCTCAAGTTCGCAAGCCTGGCAATTCAACCAGCGGTTCACACAAACATTGATTGACCCTCTCTTTATACATATACATTCCTCATGAAAAAAATATTCGCACCTCTACTTATTGGTCTTTCCATTGCGACAATGGCCCTGCCCACGTTGGCGCATCAAGCCAGTCACAAAGGTCACCAGGACATGCCCAAGGAACAAAAGGAATGGGGGATCGGCGGTGACGCCAAGGCCGTGACTCGCACGATTGAGATTACGATGCTCGACACCATGCGTTTCGTGCCAGAGCACATCTCCGTCAAACAAGGCGAGACCGTCAGACTGAAGGTTAAAAATGTCGGTAAAGTGATGCACGAGTTAGTGATCGGCACGAAGCAAGAACTCGATACGCACGCTGAGATGATGAAAAAGCATCCCAACATGGAACATGACGAGCCCTACATGGCGCATGTCTCTCCAGGAAAAAGCGCCGATATCATCTGGAACTTTAATCGCGCTGGCCAGTTTGATTTTGCCTGCTTGCTTCCAGGTCACTATGAGGCCGGCATGGTCGGCAAAATTAATGTCATCGCAGGAGCAAAATAATGCGCCTTAAAAAAGTACTGATTCAATGCTCGCTCACATTCGCCGCACTTGGTCTGAGCGCCAGCGCCTTGGCGCAAGCCATGGCTGAGGGCGTTGTAAGACGTATCGATCTGGACAACAATAAAATCACCATTCGCCATGGAGATATTAAAGCGCTCGATATGCCTCCCATGACGATGGTATTCGTTGCAAAGCAACCGGCTCAGCTAAAAAATCTCACCCCCGGCGATGAGATATTGTTCGAAGCCTTCGAGACAAATGGGCAGTACTCGGTGGGCAAGATTCAAAAGAAATAAATCTCTATCTCAGGCTCTGACCATGGTGGGATCATCGAGAAAAGATCCCGCTCTGAGCGTCACGACCAAGGTGTCACGCCAGCCGTTTTCATCCGTAGGTTGGATCGGTGTCGTTTCATGGATCACGCGCTCATCGTCGAGCAAGAGCACTGACCACGGCTCAGCTAGGGTAAAACGCTGACCGAAAGGGGTGTTCATTTCAAACACCCTTGTTTCACCGCCTTTGATGTGGTGACGACCCACTAAAAAGACTGCGACCAAATGCACGCCATCTCGATGCGCGCCTTCGGGAGTCGGACGACCAATTCCACCCGCCGTATCGATGCGAAACTGATGCGCTTCAGTAAACCATGTCTGTGCGCCATGCATCTCGGTAGCAATATGCCCTAAAAATCGAAGAAGCGCTTGCCAAGCAGTTGTTTTGGAAATCTGTGTATCAACCGGTTCGAACCACCGGTGCATGCCGCCGTGCAACGCGTTATAGGAAAGGGGCTGCCAATGCGCGCGATGGGTCTCTGCAGTGACCTGCTCGGCATCAACCCTGTAGCTTCCATGACGGCGAAAGCGATAACGCCCACCGTCCTTGAGGTATTGATCGGGTGCGAGCGACGCCCAGCTTTTTTCGAGCGACTTGAGCTCAGCCAATGGCGCTCCACTCAACGCGACGACGCTTTGAGCATTCAATACTGCGAAACCCTGCCGCTTAATCGTAGCGATCAAGTCGCTCGCCGGAGTTAAGGGCGGTTGCAGTGTTTGTATAGACATTTCAATCCAAGATATACGCGCCTAGGTACTGGCACCTGGCTCTTCGGGTGTTGGTGCCGGCATATCGAAACACATTTTTTCGCCGTTCCAACGTTGACCACACCAGCATACCCCTTCCTCGTTAATAATGCAGGTACCGGAGCCACAACATCTTTGGTCTTCTTGCATGAGATTCCTTTTTAAAGACGACTAACGAGGGCGGGTCGGCTGACCGAGACAAGCCGTGTGACGCGCACCGTTATTCATGGCGGCAGGACGAAGAGTCGCATGTTTGGTGCGACGTCCTGTCACCCGCTCTCGCCATAGTTTAAAGGATGAGGCTCTGAGTTCGGTACGCATCAAGGCAATGACTTGCGACTCTCGCAAACCAAACTGAAGTGCGATTGCCTCAAAGGGCGTACGATCTTCCCAAGCCATCTCGATGATTCTTGAGATCTCGCTCGGAGTGCGCGTAGTCTTCATCATGCTCCAGAGCGCCCAGCGCCAAGGTATCCAATACAGGTTTGAAATCGTCCGCAGTCATTTCCCAATCAAGGGATAAATCAAAATCGCCCGGATTTCCTAATAATTTGAATAGTGGAACAGCTTTCAA
>Ga0164293_10000633_pt1 | contig 28524 bp, 17 predicted proteins | sample GEODES118metaG_FD_111487 | JGI IMG/M metagenome (GOLD analysis project Ga0164293, IMG submission 111487) | Eutrophic lake water microbial communities from Lake Mendota, Wisconsin, USA - GEODES118 metaG | ecosystem: Environmental > Aquatic > Freshwater > Lake | place: USA: Lake Mendota...
AAGTTTGTTGATTTCCTACCTAATTCCGCCCATTCTTCCATTAATCTTTCGGCTTCATCAGGATCACCACCAGCTTTACTATAGGCCGCTTGTTCGGTTGGGAAATCCTCGTAGAAAATCTTCATTACTTTAGAAACCGATGGAAAGTCGGATCGTAGATTACCTCCCTTATCCAACATAGTATATTTATGACTCTCTTCTTCAAAGGTGAGTTGGAACTCTTTTTGTTTCTCAGAAATAATATCTCTTATTTCTTGCGCTATTTTTTTTAAATCCATTATTTTATTATATGATAATATTCATCTTTTATTTCGCCTCGTAGGTCAGCAATATCCTTTTCATCAGGTAATTTAATTAACTTTATTCTATCCCATAGATCACCACCATGCAATTCGTGGTATAACTTAACCGAATTACTCCACGCATCGGCGTCAAGGCAAATAATAATATCACCTTTAGCCTTTTGATAAATGGTTTCAAATAATAGTTCGGACATATGTTTACCCAACATTGGTATTGCATTGTCTAAAAATAAACCATCAAATGCACCCTCAACTAAATAAACATCTTTATTCCAATCAATTAAACTTTCCCAAAATATAATTTTGTCTTTTTCCGCAATTGGGTTCTTGTATTTTGCTCGGGACATAGGGTTCCAACTTCTTGCAATATAATAGTTTAATTCACCTTTTTTATTATAAGATGGAATGACGATACGACCGGCGTGGTCTCCTTTATCGCAAAATCCAATTCCAAATTTTTCAATCATATCATCGGTAATTCCACGACTTTTAAGATAATTCATCGCTTGTCTTCTAACGGGGTATACCGTACTTGACTCTTTGAATAGGGTAAATCCTTCAGGTAATTTGAGTGCTTTTTTACTTTTCTCTCGTTTTACGACAGTTTCGGGTTTAAGGACATTATATAGTTTTTTATGTTTCTTGTTTCCGTACTTATCAAACAACTTACCTAAAGACCCGTGAGTTCCCTCTGAATCACCGCAGTTCCAACATTTGTATACGTTGCTAACATAATTCACTTCCAAATTGTGCTTATTCCTACCATCATCGCAAATTGGGCAATTGAATGAAATTTGTGCGCGATTGGGGTAGTGAAGTCCGTGATCACCAAGAACATCTTCCAATAACTCAACTAAAGCTTCATTTTCATCCATCCCTTATAATATAAACATAAACTTTCAATACATCAACTACACAAACTTTTGAGTTCTTTTATATTTATTGTTGATATGCCAACACAAATCACCATTTCTACACTTTCGGGTTCTACACCTTTTGACGTTTATACTTGTGACACAGGTTATACAACCTGTATTTATATATCCACAATAACGTCAGGACAAGTACCGTATAGTTTTGATTTACCTTTCATTCAAGAAGGTATGGCATCTGTGGGAATTAAGGTCGTTGATAATAACAGTTGTATAATTGAATCTAATATCATAATATAAAATGGCTTGCACAAATTTAGGTCAATTCTCATTTAACGCATTAACAGATGCTAATATATGCTATTCAGCATTAACAACAACATTATATGGCGATTCTCTACTGACCGGTGTTACAGTTTATTCAGATTACGAATGTAAGATACTCGCTACTCCAGGTTACTATTGTAACGGTATTAACATTTATGCACTAAACGGATTAAGTGAAATTAGGTCAATAACCGCTTGTCCTTGTACTTTATTTTATTGTGTCCATAATGATATAACTTATAATGATAATTACCAATGGAAGGGAACTTATAATGGATATAGTTATTATTCTGGTTTAACCACCGGTAAGTTTATATTTTATTCCACATCAGAAACAAGATGGTGTTTAGCATCAAATCTTGGTGATCCTTGTGTTCAATTTGGCCCTTACGGTAGTACATCAAATTGTCCCGATCTTGACGATACGGTTATGTATGATGGTGCTTGCGTAACCACAACAACAACAACAAATCCTTGTACGACATTTGATTTTGATGCTGTTTTTGATTGTTTGGTACCGGAATCTCCAACTCCAACACCAAGTAATACTCCAACACCCACACCAACTCCAAGTCCGTCACCATCAAACCCTTGTGGTGGTAGAAGTATGACGGTTACATCAAGTGGATACACTCCTACTCCAACACCAACAATGACTCCAACACCTACACCATCACCACAAGTGACTCGTCCTTGTAATTTTTCAGGTGAGGTGATCTTTAACGCATTCTCCGAATACATGCAGTGTGCCAATAGTAAGAAGTTTAAAGATTGTTTTACGGGTATTGATTATTACACTTCTGAAGTTGTTTTAGTTTCAGGAACTACATCACCAAAAGAAAATTATATTTATAATGCTGTAATCAACGGTCAAGGATATTGTGTGATATATGAAGGTTTATATGAAAACATAAGTGGTGTTGATAATATCTCATTAACAAGTGAGGTTGGTTCATCATTAGATGGTGCTTGTTTGGATTGTTTACCTAATTTAACTCAAACCCCAACACCAACACCTACATCAACCCCTACACCAACACCAAGTCCTTCACCTTGTGTTAGTTATGAGTATAGAATAACCAATCAGAGTCCAGTACCCGTTAAATTTGATTATATTGGTTGTGGTGGATCTGAATCTCAAAATGTTCCATCATATTCCGCATCTATTATCTGTGCATCGGTGACTCCAACAACCACATCACCTAATATACAAATAGAATCTTTAGGTTCAATTTGTATATAAAAAAAAATATCGTCTAAAAAGACGATATTTACGATTATCGGTATTTTAACCGATATTAAGCCCAAATTTCTTTTAACCTCATAAACCCTAATACACAGGTATAGGCATCTGTTTGGTCAAAGTTTTCTTTCTTAAGTGTGTTGTTTTTGGTATATAACCACTTGATTTGAGGTTCTCTTTTAGCGACTTTATCCCAAATAATCATTTTTTTATCAGCATCTTTTGGGAATCCACCAAATAAAACAAATTTCTTCTTATCATTCTCTCTAACCAAGTCGGGGAACGCAAACTTCCTTGAGTTATATGTTGATATAAACTCAGGTACAATACCTAATATATTATATATCTCTTTAAAGATAAAACTATTAAACCTTAATAATGTTTGTATGGTGTATACGTTATTAGAATTAAGTAATGGCTCTTCAATAACTACTCTTACGATTCCAAGATCCTTATATTGTTTTAATTTCTCGGCAAAAATTTCTGATTTCAATAACAACTCCTTAAGTTTATCATCTTCGTTTTTATCCATCTTTGGTCTTGGTGAGACGTGGGTTAGTTCCATTAATTCTTGAGTTTTGATATCAAATAACGCCCACCCTATGGTTCTTGTTGAAACGTCTAAACCTAAAACTTTAGGTGAGTTTTTTAAATTTTTTGCCATAAACAATAATGTTTTTTAATATAATAATGTAAAACAATAAAAATTGTAGTTTTTTAGAAATCTAACTTAACGACGTACTGTTGAATGCCTTGTCTTAATACCGGTGATTGTAGTTTAGACATAACCAATATGTCTTGATTCTCATCCAATAAAGCGATTTCGGTAACATATGACTGTGTTCCAGGTGTCCAAGTTGGGTTCTGTGAAACCAAGAACTCGTTGAAACTTAAGTTGATTTTATATTTCATCTCATATATTGTTGCTTGAATATCTGTCTCTAAACTACCGTAAAAGTAATACTCGTCACCAAAGTTAAGTTGTTGTCCTGTTGCGCCGTTTTGAACCAATTCAACGTAATTATTCAAATTGTAGTAAGGCGCTGAACTGTAATTTTCTGCAGTAACGATAAACGTAGTTGCCGTTAAGGATTGTTGCGTTACATACCCATTTAAAAACAAATCACTTATCTGAGAGGTAAAATCAATCAATCTCCATTGTGTTGGGTCAGGTCTTTGACCTACTTCCGTTTTTTGAGCCAACACTTGGAACTCGGTTGCGTAGAATCCTGCTGGAACAGTACAAGTAGGACAAGATGTTGTTGTTGTCGTAACATAAGGTTCTTGAGATGTTGTAGTTGTCGTTGTTGTTGGGGTAAACCCAGGTTGTACAAGACAATTAAACTCACCACCAAATCTAACAGCCACATTCTGTGGTGTGTCAGGTGTACAAACATTTGCGGTTCCTACAACACTTGTATAGTAATTACTGTGTAGTGAGTTTGTAAATGTATTGGTGTTTGATAATCTATAAGTAACCCAAAGAGTTTCGTTACCACCAGTTAATACCCCTGTAGAGTTAGAAACTCCACCTGTATTTGGTGTAATTAATGAAACTTGTGGTGCCGGTAAAGTCCAGTTTCTATTTGATTTATATGATAATGCCGCAACAATTTCTTCGTCATCAATAATAATCAATTTAGAATCAGGGAATACTTTACCAATTCTACTTGGTAATCCATTTGGTTGAGCAAATGTGTCCCAAAGGTTATAGTATCTTAAACCAGGTTGGTTCATATTGTCAGATACACTTGATTTAATATATTGTACTTGGAATAAGTTTTTACCATCAAACCCCGGAGGATCAACCCAAAAAGTTTGACCGTAACAACATTCAGGGTTTTTGTGCCACATCAAAGTTGGTATATGTAATTTAAAGTTCCTTGCCTGTCCTTGAGTGTTATCAGGATTTTGAGTATCGTAAGGTTCTAAAGCAAATTTTTCTCCATAGAAAAAATCTATTGTTTGATTCGTATAGTGAATGATCGCAATTGCTTTTTGTTCTTCAGGTGTTACAACTTTCTTTTCACCAAAAGAGTTATAATAGTAAACAGAATCTGTTGATGTCTGAGCACTTGATGTGGTATAACCAAAATATTCTTTTTGACCAATATAATTAATTGATCCGAATTTAGTATAATCTTGATATGTACTTGAGTTTAGTCCGGCAGGACTTTCTGTCCACGGAATGTTCATATTCCAAATTTTAACATCAAATTGATCGGTATCACAAACCGATTCAAAATCAATAACACTTTGACTCCAATGTGGTTCAGGTGTAAAACTATCGTACAATGGAACCATTTGTGGTGGGTAGATTAAAGTTCTTGCCCAACAATCAATAGAAAGATCTGTAAAATCAGGTGTTGATCTATCTAAAGTTAAAACATTGCCACAAACCGCAACAATTCTATATGTAAGGATTGAAAAGCAACTAATTACATCTTTATTACAATCAGGTACCGGTGGTAACGGACACTGTGGTGTATTTGAAGGTGTTAAGCACGGTGTATGTGTTGGGGTTGGTGTTGGTGTTGCCGAAGCGCAAGGTATTGACGCAGTTGTTGACGGTGTTGGTGTTGGTGTAGGCGTTTGACCCACAGATGCGGTTGGTGTTGGTGTTGGTAAATTACTACAAGAACAATCAGTTTCTGCTCTACCATCATAATAAATGGTGATGAAGTCTCCAACGCTAGGAGTGTTATCATTTTGAGTATTACAATCCATTCTCTGAACCGTAATTTCATTTGTGCCGTTCAATGAAGACATATTAACCACATAGTTAGGTGTAATAACATAACTATTGTTTACAAGTGCTTTCCAATTTACGGTTGATGCGGTTGTATTTCCTGTGAAGAAACCTCTCATAGCAGCTCTGTTATAAACAGATTCAATACCAGAATCCATAAATGGAATTCCATATATATTTGTCTGACCTTCGTCAACTAAATAAGGGTATTTAATGTATTGTCTATTTGATTCTGGAACACCAGAACTATTTTGTGAATTAAACTCCGGTTCTAAAACAACCGTGTTAGTTTGATTATAAGTATCGGGAAGTTTGTTGTATGAAACTTCACTATCACCCAAAGCAAAATATGTTATTCTGAAGTTACCCTCAGATAACCTTTGTCTACCTGTGTCCGTAACACGAGTATTGACTAAACCTGATGTATTTTTTATGATGTATGCCATTATCTGATAAATATTCTTATATTAAGAAAGGTGGTCTTGGGTTTATTACGTTTATATCACAACAACTACAGTTGTTCATTAAAACATTGGTAATGTTTATTTGATAATTACCCGCAGCCTCAACACAGTCACCAACAGGGCTATTTACAATACTACTTGTTGTTGATCCATTTATTGTTTGATTACTACCCATTGTAATTGTATTCATATAAGTTACATTCTCATAAAGTATCGTAATTGGTGAATCCGCAGTACACGGCCCACCCAAAGGAACTGTTGTGTTTTGTACATTATCCAATGTCATATTTCCGATTCCAGTTATCGTTGTTGTATTATTATATGTTGGTGTAGGTGATAACGTATCGGGGTAATAATAGAACGTTGATTGATGAACCAAATCAAAAGTTATGGTTACCCCATTAGGTAATGTTGGTGTAGTAATACTGAATAATCCAGTACTATAATTGATATCTAATTCTAAAACATAACTAGATATTTGGTTTGTGGTATTAACTGTTACAGACGTAGATCCTATAGTTGTATTTGAATCTTGAACAAACACAGAATAGCTTCCTGGTGTTAATCCATTAAATATTGGTGACGGTTGGTATGACAATCCTCCATTAATTGAATATTGATATGGTGATTGTCCTCCTGATGCGGTTACAATCAAACTACCATTTTCACCACACAATGCGTCGTTTACAACCACAGACACCGACACGGTATATGCAGAAGAACATAGTCCCTCAATAATATCCAAACTTAATACTTCAGGTGAACCCAAAACTTGCCAATTACTAATTGGTGGATCTGAAGGATCATTATTAATTAATAAAACAGATGGATTTGAGTACCCTGTCATTGTCCATTGTGATGGTGTTGACCCTGTATTCCAATATATAACATATTGGTTTGTTACTGAAGACCAACTTGGTTGTCCGTTAATATCTAAACCAGGTGTTAAATCAATTTGTATTGTATCAGTTAACACACCCGGTGTATTACTTCTAACCACCAATGTTGCACACAAAGGGTTAGTTATTTTAGGGATTACAGGTAAAGTACAATTACCTGGATAAGATTCTTCAATAAAATATGTTGAACTACCGCTTATTGTCCAAGTGTCTCCTGATGGGTATAAATAACCACCATTATTTAATGACTCATAAAACGATCCCTGACAATCTAAACTCTCACAGAAAATCCAAACATTTTGAGATTGACTCCAAAACACATAACCTAATACAGTTGTCCCATATTGTAATTTATAATACGGTTTACCATTTTTCAACCCTAAACTGTCTGTTGATATGTACACTAAACTATCTTCAACAATACCTGAAACAACAAAACACATACCCGAAAAAGTGGTAGTTTCTGCAGTTAAAACACATTTTGTAAATGCGGTAAAATCATTATAATAATCTGTAACGGTCGCTTTGTATTCACCAATACCTAAATTCATTAATGCCGGTGCGTAACTTCCTGAGTCCCAAGCAACTGTATAAGGTGGCGTTCCTCCCGTTATAATTAAAGCAGTTGCCCCATCAAAAGACGTATCGCTTGATGGTTGTAAAACCGAACAAGTTACCCCCATTGGGAATATCGTTATGACATCACATTCGTTTGATCGTTTAATACTTGGTGTTGTTGAATTTCCCATTATCTATATAAATAATCATATATTGTATTTTTGAATATAAGTTTTCATATTCTCAATATATTTTATTGTGGAACTATCCTTGTCTATGTAGTCAAAGTGGTTAGGGTTCTCTCTCATTTTTAATATAGGATCAGTATTAATATAATCACCTTTGTAGAATTTTGTAGTTTTTAGGTTATCTGTGACACCAGCCATATGTAGTATTGGGTGTTGCTCGTATTTTTTAATATTATCAGTAGCCCAAGAAAAACCCATTTCATCTGATATCTTTGTTTCAAAACCATACATCCATAAGTTCCAAAGTAATGCCCACATTTCTGCCGTCCAAAACTGAATTTGACCCGGATTAATCGGAAATCTTTTTTGGTAATTTAACATTTGATCGTACAACTTAATTGAATCTTTATAGATCTTATCCCATAATTCACAGTTTGAGTTCTTAATAAGGTATTGTCCTCCACCTGAATTTTTTTGATTGGTTTTAATTGTATCAACGTCAATTCCAATAACTTCAGACATTTCACTTATAAGTTGTCCCTTTTCGGTGTTTGGGTGTTTTTGTTCATATCTCCCACAACAATCCATAATGTAACCATATCCAATATAAGCTATGGTATCAGACAAATAACAAACCTCATCCTGTAATAACTCATCAAAACTCGGTAGTTGGTTGAGGATTATATCTGCATCGTGTAGAAAGAATAATTTACCGTGATCAGGATTTGACTGAATCCATTTTGATATGAGATACGGTTTTATACTTGGTATGTAATGTTTCCTTGCCCTTTCATCCACAAAGTAATGTATGTTAATACCTAACTCTTTTAATTGTTCTGATTGGGGGGATGGTTTTGTTTTACCTTGGACTAACCCTAAAACTACGTGTATTTGATCCGGTTTAATTCCTTTTTCTATAAAATTATGGACATATAACTTTATTTGCCAAATAAAATAGGGGACATCTGGTTGTGCCGAAACAAATAGTATGTTTTCCATAAAGGAAAATTAGATTAAAATACAATAAAGTGAATTAATTTTTTTGTTTAGAAAATTTTGTTCAATACGAAAATATCACTGTAAATTGAGTTACCCGTATCGGTACTACCCCAACTTATTAATATATCCAAAGTATTGGGGATTGTTGTATCAAATGTGGTATTATTGACCGTATTAAAAGAAAACCCTTCAACATTACCGTTACTTGTTTTAGTGTAATGAAATGTACCTAAGGAAACTATTGACGCAACTCCAGCGGATCCAATTTGTCTTATAGTAAAATTAATTGACATATCCCAAATATCATTGGTGGTCACTGGTAGTGTTTGTGTCCCACTATCAAGTAAGACCACAGAATTTGCCTTTACTCTAATGTTTATTGTCTCATTATTTTTTGAGTTCATAACACCAGCAATATCCGCTCTAAAACTATCACCAACACTAAAACCATTTGCTGGAACACTCAAAGTTCCTAAACCTCCGTTAATAAGACTTGTCTCAACTGTCGTTGCACTTATTACTGTACTATTACCTGTTTGAGCAAATAACCCATATGCTGTTGGTCCCGGAATTTGTTTAACTTTTATATTACCTGTTGATGAATCTCTTGTTAAATAATTCGCACTCAAACTAGTGTCAGTAGTTGGTGTTGATGAAATATTAAGTGTGGATGCCGTTAAACCCCCGTTAATTCTTGTATTTCCACTAACATCAAGTCTTAATCCGGCATTTGTTGTTGTTCCAATTCCAACAGAACTACCAGACATCTTAACTAGATCCGCATTGTTTACTCTAAAGTTTATGTAGCTTGATGAAAATGAATTGTTAGTCGCAAACATATCAATACCGACAGGTACACTTGAATTATCTGAAATTCCTAATTGGGTGATTCTGTTAGAGTTCAAATCGTCTCCACCACTTGATGCTATAAATGGCCCTTCTTTGTTAACACCACCTGTGGATGTAATTAATAATTCTCCAGTTCTTTGATAAATAGATCCATTAACATCTAAGTCATAGAGAGGGGAGTTAATACCAATTCCCAATCTTTTATTTGTATTATCCCAAGTAAAGCCAGTAGTTTGAGTTACCGTACTTGCCGAACTTTGGAATAGGACACCTCCCGTAAAACCAGATTGAATCTGTGTGGAGTTAACAACTATAATGCCGCTTGGTAAATTAAGATATGTTGTTGCAGAAAAAGTATTTGCACTTAATCCACCCGTAAAAATAGTACCCCCAGTCACAGTTCCTCCTGATAATGGCAAATAAGCTAATCTTGGTAAATTGAAATATGTTGTTGCCGAAAAAGTATTTGCGGTTAATCCGCTCGTAAAAATAGTGCCTCCAGTCACAGTTCCACCAGATAATGGTAAATAAGGTAATCTTGGTAAATTAAGATATGTTGTCGCAGAAAAAGTATTTGCACTTAATCCACCCGTAAAATTAGTACTACCCGATACGGTTCCACCTGATAAAGGTAGATAAGGTAATATTGGTAAATTAAGATATGTTGTCGCAAAAAAAGTATTTGCGCTTAAACCATTCGTAAAATAAGTGGGATAAATCACAGTTCCACCGCTAAACCCAATAGATCCAATTGCTTGTGCGAATTGTTGGACGGTCGCTTTATATGAAGATCCTGCCGGATTTTGGGAAGTGTCTCCGGTAATAACAATATGAAATAAATCATTTAATGTTACACCAGAAGCTAGTATTTGATCAGTTAATAATGCCATCTTACTAATAAATACTTGATTATTGGAATTGGTATATATCTCCATCCATAAAAAAGAAATATTCTAAGTCTTGGAATTGTTTTGGTAATGATGGGTCAATACTACAATTTAATATTTCAGTTAGACTACACCCAACAGAATCAACTAATGTTAGTTGTAAGGCAGGTGCGGTATTAAATTGAGCCGGTAGAGTAAATACGATTGGAAACGAATATCCGACACCTAAATAGGAACAATTATTACCATAAACATCACACGCTATACCACTAAATGGTGGTGTTACGTTAGTTGCTGATGATATAATAACCTGTGTTGCCATATTATGAACAACTTACACAAGATATATTGTAGTCAATCATTAGATTAACTTTTATCTCCGTATCTTGTAATGGATTTATTTGTTGGGTAACACAGTTTTTAGTAATATCATCACAAGATGTTGTTATTGTTATTCTATTTGAGGTTATGTCAACTGTAACACTTGATATCCCTGAAAAACTTTCTAAAATGTCTGTAATTGCATTTGCCCAAACTAAGTCACTTGGATAATCTGTCGCTCCTGTTGAAGTATAGAACTGTGTTTGAGCTGATTGTCCGCTAACCTCAGCATATACAGTAAATTCAGCAGAATTAATTACACAATTTGTATCACCACTAGTTAGATCATTAAATCCTTCCAAATACATTGATCTCATAGTTTTTCTCTGTACAAGACCACTATCAAAAAACTGTTCCTCACAAACTGTGTAATATCGGTAATCAACATATTTTTTAGTTCCAGTAAGTGTTACGGATTTCGTAAATGAACAACCACTAACATCGGTACAAGTCAAACTGTATGTACCTGCCGTTAATCCTGTGACTGTATCTCCAGTGAAACCATTAATACTACCACCACTCCATATTAAATTAAATGGGGGTTCTCCTGAATATATAAATGTTGTGATTGAACCGTCATTTCCATTTAATGGTTGCGTTGGGAACAAATCAAAATATACAGACTGACTGTAATCAACATATACCTCAAAACTTTGTATACAAGTTGGTGATCCTGAATCTTGGACTGTAAGGGTATAATTACCCCACTTTAAGTTATTAAATATTCCAACAGGACTTGTAGTTGTTGTTGGATCATATATTGGGCCGGTTAATGTGAAAAGGTACGGGAATGTTCCGCCTGTAGATACAGTAACTTCAACTCTACCATTACTACTACCACAAGTTGTCCCCGTAACCAAAGTTGTTGCACTATATAAGTTAACCGAACTTATCGTTGTTGTTGCACTATAAGTACACCCCGCAGACGTTACAGTAACTAAATAATTACCATTTGGTAATCCGTTAAATGTTTGATTTGGGTTCCCTAATGTTCCTATTTCTTGTATTCCTGTTGATCCTGATACCGAAATCAATAAATTGGCAACGCTACTTATTCCATTATCAACCAATACTTGTATTGATCCGTCATTTGTTGAGCAGAATGAGTTTGTTGTATTAACCGCAACAGTACTGAATGAATTAGGTGTTTGTAATGAAACCGTATCATATATCGTACAAAGTCCCGCATCAGTCACTAAAAATGAATAACCACCTGACGATAATCCCGTGAAAGTTACTGACGTATCAAAAGTTATCTCAACTTGACCTGAAGATCCGCTGAAGAAATATGGTGCTGTTCCACCCACAACAATAAACTCAACCTCACCGTCATTAGCAAAACAACTTGGTTGTTGTAATACCATAAACCCACCAGATGCCAATGGAGGAACTTCACCAACAACGAATGATTTTGTTGTTGTACAATTCTCCGTATTAGTTATTGTCGCCAAATATGTTCCCGCAGTTAATCCTGTGATTGTTGTTCCTGTCTGACCGTTGGCGTTTGGACTCCAACTTACCGTATAAGCACTTAATGGTGGTGTTAAACCTGTGATGAATATTTTACCACTACCTCCTTCAACACAACTCGCGTTATTTACAACATAACCACTAAAGTTAAGTTCGGTTGATGGTGTTACAATAACAGACGCTGTTATACCTGTACAACCACCCCCATCATTTGCAACAATATAATAAGTACCCGCGGATAAACTAGTGAATGCGTAATAAGGTGTTGGTGTTGTTGCCGAAGTAATATAATTATCAGATCCATCATATAAAACGAATGATGCGTTTCCATAAAGACCTGATGTAAATCCTGTGACAACCCCATTGTTTAATCCACAAGTGGTTGGTGTTGAATCTATACTTGTTGTTGTCCCTGTGGAGATGTATATTGGTTGTAATACTTTTGTTGATGACGCATCATAAATTTCAGCCCAATAAGTTCCGCCCGTTAAATTTTTAACATAATAAGTTGTTGTATTTGCCGATACCGGTAGTAACCCTAATCCGGTACCATCTACAACCCCAAAGTTAGGAGTATCTCCGGTTATTCTAAAATAAACCGCCCCTGATCCTGTATTACTACAATCACCAGTGACACTATAATTATATATCTGAATGTATCCCATTATTCGTTACAAAATATTTCAAATTCAATTCCTACGTTTATTTGGAAATCGTCAAAATTAGGAACACAGTTATTATTAAACACGACCACATTTTCATTATCCACATCAATATTATAACTATATCCTGATGTTAGTAAATTATCCAACGCATCACCCAAAGCATTAGTCCATTGAGTATCGGTTGGGTATTGACTTGGCCCAATTCCGTTGAAGAACTCATATTGTTGTATTAAAACCCCATTTTGTCGTATATCAACATACCAACTTGATGAAACAGTATTTAATGAACATACTGTTGAATTTAACCCATTTGATGTGAAAAAGGCTTGTAATGTTTGAGTTAACACAATACCAAAAGAAGTCACCAATGGGTCGTTATTCCAAGGATATAAACCACAAATAACCTCTTGAACCGGACAATCCAACACATAAAGTTGTGTTGATAAAGTACAAGGTTTACAAGGTACCGGAACAAACTTACAACCTTCTTGTCTTCTCCATACATATTTTTGTCGGTGAAAAATAGAGTTTTCCAATCTCACACCTGTATTCCAAATCGTTGTTGCTGGAACCATTTGTTCCACCATTCTGATCCAATAATTACCCATTCCATTCACATAATCAATCATCGTTTGATATGTGAAGTTATCATTTTCAATACCCGCTAATTTTTGTGATTCCAAGTATCTCCAATAAATTGATTGTAACGTAGGGTAACCACCTGTTTTACCATCAGTAATTGTTTGTCTGTTTCTGGTGTTAACCATATTTCTCCAAAACGTTTGAGCAAACTCAAAGAATGTTTTTTGTTTTGGTTTAGGTACAATTGTTGTCCAATCAATACCACCTAATTTAGGATATGGGTTTGGTATGTCACAAGGTGTTGGTGGTGTGTAAAATAACCCTTGTTCTGGAATTGGGAAGTTGTATTGACGAGACATTGTCCATACATCATAAACCAAACCTTGAGCCGGGTTCATCATAATGTCAACATTCTTTACATTCAATGTTAGACATTCTTCTCCCACCTCATAGTAAGAATTAAATCCTCCCTCAAAACTTGTTCTTAAAGTTGGGTCTGAATCAGTCCAACTCTTTTTATTATCCGCAACTCTTCTTAACTTAAACCCTAAGTTCAAATAAGGGAATTGTCTATATCGTTGTAAATATTCTTCACCGTAATTAAATGGTAATAATTGAGTTTGATAATTTGGGTTATTACCTGTAAATAATAAATTTGTTGGTACCGCAAACTCAGGCATTCTGTGTTGTGGTGTGGACTCAAACCATCCCCCACCAATTTGGAAGTAATATGTTTCAGATGCGGTTGGCATTTGAGGACAACCGAACGCGTCAACAGGATAATCACCTCTATCCGTTAAAACATTAGAATTAACCGAAAATGTTGTGAATCCCGTATATTGAACCCCTTGAATGTAGAATATATTATCACCTTGTAATACCGGTAATTGTAAACTTATCGTACCACCTGTAATTTGGAAGTATTGTTTATTAAACTCACTCATATTAATACGTTGGTCGGCAACATAAATATATTCATTAAAGTCAATTAGAGCTTCAGGTGCTCCAACCATTCTTAATAAACACTCTATTGACTTTCTTGTTCCTTTTGATTTAAATAGGTATGCTGAATTTAATATTAAGTTTCTATAGAACTGATAATTAATTTCTTCTGGTGTCGGCCCAATTTGTAATCCAGGAAAAGTGTTTGGTTGTGTTGAAAATACCGACTGTAACAACTCCTCGTTTGATATTGGTGAGAAGTTTGTTGCCCAACCCAAAGTTTGAGCCAAGTTCTTCAATAATTGTGAAGGTATATCATTTTGTACAGTATAATGAACACTGTTGATATTACCTAATGCGGATATGAAAGATTTTGTTTCATCAAAACTTCTTCCGTAAATCTGTAATAACTTTTCAAATTTTTGATCGGGTGTGTCAAATTCTTTTAACGCCCCTGTGGTAAAGAATCTTGAAATTAAGTTAGTATTGTATTGGTCTAAATTAATTGCAAAATCATTAATTTGTGTTAGGTAATTATCAAAACTTGATGTAACAATATCCAAGTTCCAAATACCGGCTTTAGGGAATGTTGCATACTCATTTGATATAGCAAATGAACCATCTTCTAATTCTCTTGGAACAACGAACTTTGCGGTATATGCCGGTGTTATTTGTCTATTGAGTAAGAAGTTCTCAACCGCATCAAAATTTAAATTAAATACTTTATTAACCTCAAAATCATTTGGTCTGACCACCAAGTAGTCATAAGATATTTGATTACCACTAAATGGATTTCCATCAACAATAATCTTTAAACTAGTTGAGTTACTGTCTGTAGGATATAAGTAGTTCAGAGGATATTGTTGACCATTAACAAATAGAATATATTTCTTATACTCTAATTTCATATTTCTCAATGGTGAAACTTTGTTTTCATTAAACATCATATTTGTTTCGGCATTTTGCGAAAAATCAATGTCAAATGGGTTTCTTATTGAGGATAATAGTATCTCTAATGTTGTATCGTTTTCAATGGAATCGTAACTTATATTAAATGCCGTTTCTTGATTTAAGAAAGTTTCCGTTTGTGGAGCTACCTCTAAACCAGCGGGAAAGTAGTTAATTATCTTAGTAATTGAAACTGAAAATCTTTTAACTAATGAACCATATTGGGTAAAGTTTGTAACCTGACTTAAATCATAGTTAGGGTAAACTCGGTAGTTTGCCGCTAATATTTCAGCCGATTCTACATTATTATCAATGTTGATAGATTCTAAATTGATAGGGTCAGAAAATGTTCCTATCGTAAAAGTTCTATTCTGTTTTTCAGTAATGTTTGTTGTGAAATTAAAATTCGCCTGTGTTAAACCACCACCCGCAACAAGCTGAACCCCAACTAAATTGTTAGAGAATTGGTTTGCTGCACTACTTTGAGGTGGACAAGTAAATTTCTGTGTTGCCATTAAACTGTTATGTTGTTAAATGCTTTAGAGAAGTCAATATTATCACCACGATCTTGTCTAACCTCATAAAGAAGTGTATTGAACTGATCTTTAATTTCGTACAAGTTGTATTGTTTGTAGATATTATTATCAGAGTCGTAAATAGTGTAAATACCGTCCTCAATAGATTTAGTTTGGTTACCGTAAAGTGCAATCGCAAGAGTTGAGATGTCTTGATCAACAATTTCAATTTCCGTACTTATAGGGTTAAAGTATGTGTTTGAAATAATAATACTTTGATTTGGTTGACCTATAAATGGTGTTGCGCTTGGTTTGTTAGTTGGTGATGATGAAGGTGATAACGTACAGAATAGTAAGTTTGTTGATCCCTCAACATAAGCATATCTAATAGATTTTTGGATCGTGTTAGTGAGGTTCTGAACTACAGGTTCACAGTAGAACGACGATGTTATAATTCTAAAAAAGTTAGGTATTTTAGTTCCGTCAGGGTTTAAATACTCAACTCTAAAACCAACTAACCCTTGATTAACGAATTTGTTTCTATATTCAACAGGAACATTGTTAAGGTCAATCACTATACCTTTTACATTTGGTAATGCCGACAACACACCACAATCAGTAATAGTTGTTCTGATTTGTGCCGGTCTAATCATCAAAGTGTAGATACCTAATCTGTTGAATTGGTCTGCAGGTAGTTTAAGGTTATATAAACCACCTAATATCTCAACACTACTTCCACCTGTTTCGGCGTTGTTGAAGTAGGGTCTCAATACGTCTTGAGCATTCAAAGTTGTTAATGTGAAGTTCTGAGTGTCGTCTCTTGATTCTGTATAAACCATTACGATCTCAACGTCTTCAGGACTAACATCTGATGGTCTTATAGTTCCATAATTACCTGTTGCCATTTTTAATCTTTTTTCCTTTTTTATAAATAGTTATGTTGATACTTTTTCAACATTAAAATATTTGTATCCGTATTTTTCTAAATCACCAACATTATCAACTTCACCCAATCTCATTATGTTCTCCAATGCAGTATACTTACCTCTTTCAATAAACACATTCGTTATGATTTCAGGTTCGTCAATAACATTTAATAATGCTTCATTCTTTGTTAAAGCACTTAAAACTAAATCACCCTGTTCTAAACCATACGAATCAACTACATAAATTGTATAGTCCTCGTAATCAAAGTAGTTTATACCGTTAATAGTGTATGCCGAATATGTTCCTGTGGGGTCAATCCCCCAATATGTTCCAATCGCACCTGTTGTTCCCGTTACTTGTATACCCAACTTATATTTTCCGCCGGCCAAGTTTATTTTTGGCCCGTATTGTGACAGATCATTAAGAGTTGATTCAGTATAACCTGTTATTATAAATGGAACGGAAGTGTAATTGTAAGAGTAGTAATCATTTATATCGGTATTTGAATCTCCAGTGAATATGTAATCATAACTTATTGGTGTTGCAGACCAATTACCACCCGCGGGATAAAATGTTATATTACCTTGTGGGTTCGTTACTGTGACGTTTGAGTATGGTGTTGTTACGGGTTTCTCAACTTTAGATATACCCCAAGGCGAATTAGCGGTTAGAGTAATCGTATAGTTATTTGATGATGTCGGATAAATATGAGTTAAAGGTGTGATACCAACAACTAATTGTTGTGGGGATCCGTCACCCCAATCCAAACTGTAAGTACATAATTGTAGGAACTTAATTAACTCTAAATCGGATGTATTGTAAAATGTGAAGGTGTACGGATTGAGAGTGTTTGCAGTAACAATAAAATTGTTTAACACATCCGCCTGAATAATTAAACCGTCAGTCGGAGTGTAATAACCTAAATCAACCGCAGACTCGGTCAACATTATATTAACTGTTAGACCAGTTAAAAATGATGTCCCACCCGTATTACCCGATAAAAGAAAATCCATCGGTAGATAAACACCTGTTGTTCCTGTTGTGGTTGCACTTATTGTTGTTGCCGTCAAACAGCAAGGATCAATAATTGTAGTGATGTCTGTTTCACCTGTGTATGGAACAAACACAAGATCACTTTTGATATTCTCAGGTGAGATAATAAACTTATATTCCTGTAATTCCATTATGGGTTAACATATTCATACCATTTTATCGGTGTTACGGAATCACCAACTCGTAAATTGGTTGATGTTGAGAACACTTCGTAAGTTTTGTTGTTATAATTCAAATCCACTCTATAATAGAAATATGTTGAGTTATCAAAAGTAAATTTGTTTGGGATGATTAAATTTTGTCGGGTATTAGTCATTCTCTTGAATACCCCAGTTCTAGCATCAAAGAAACTTGCGGTCATAAAAAATGTATCAATATTAATTACATCACGACTTCTTAACCAATAAATAAAGAATCCTTCCTTGTCACCAATATAATCTAAAACCATTTTTGGTTTTTTAATTTCCACTGAAGGGACTAATGGTGACAGAACAACTGTATCAGTTCTACCTTGTTGTACCGGTAAAATAATTGATAAATAAAGTTGTTGGGTCTTTTCATTATCACTATCAAAAAGGTCTAATTTGAAGAATGACTTTGTGAATGGTTTACTGTAATAATAAATTTGTTCTGTAGTAAACCCAAGATTTAAATATGATAAATTCCAAGACCCTACTGTTGTTGCGGTTATCGGTTGTGAGTTATCATAAAAATAAAACTCATAATCAATTGAGGTATCAAAATTAGAAAATACATTGTGACTAAATCTTGAAATCTCAAAATCGGTCGCAGTCCCAATTACTTGTTTTAATATGGATGTTTCGTATTCACTGATTGCTTCGTCCCTTCCAGTGAAATCCCATTGCATATTAATTGGAATATTAATAGATTGGTCTAAATCTGTTTTTAGTATTTTTACTTTATTCGCATTCATCTACTAATGGGTCTTCAATTGTGATTATGTTCTGAGGAACTTTACCTATTTGTGCGTAATCACTTGGTATGTTATAATTTTCAGGTGTAATTCTAAATATGGTGTTCACATATGGGTAGTGAGCCCCATTCATAAATGGGAAATCAACACCAACACCTTCGTTGTCTATAAAACCATATGGATATAAATCTCTCCATCTAAACAAAGCATTGGTTGTGGAATAATACGCATAAGGTGGTATTCCCACAACTTTACTTGAACTGCCTTCTTCAATATAATCAGAGAACGCACCTATCTGTATTGCGTTATGTGGTTGATAAAAATACCCAACCTGATTTGTACTATTCAACCCGTTATCAACGATGGTAAACCAATTTTGATTAAACTTTATTTTATGTTGATAGGTAGAAATTACTCTCTCTAATTGTTCAAAGTTATTCCATTCACAAAAATCCCCATCAATAGTATCTCCCGATTGTAATAATTTATTAAAGAAGAATGGACCAGATCCAACTAAAGATGTGTATTGTGTTTGGGGTATATTTGTATTTGAATTGGGGTTACTTTGATCCCACCAAGTTTGTGGTTTTTTGTTTTGTAAAAATGTGTTGAACTCCCAACCTTGTTTCATATTTCTTGTCCAACCAAAATACCCTCTCCAAATTGTGGTAAAAAATAATTCAGTTAGTGGTCTATTTTGATTATCAATCAAACCGTTGATGTTTATATCACAATTAAACGATAAATTATAAGATCTACTACCTTCTTTAATTGAAGTTCTCTGTTTTTCATTTGGTGTTAGAACTTTAATCTCACATTTCTTTTTATCACCATATATGTTTCTCTCAAAACCAGCGTTAACTAAAACCGCACAATCAGGGTTAGTAATGATTTTGTGTTTACGAATATAATATTGACTAATAGTGTCCGCAGAATTAGCGGCATTAATGACTCTTCTAAAAGTTCCTTGAGTGTTCGTTTGGAATGTGGTACCAGTATATCCAACGTTTCTAATATTAAAAATATATTCATTTGATCCTGATGCTCCATCACCCAAACTAGTTACTTGGAACATATTATTTCCATTATAATTAATAGACAAATAAACATACTCACCAACAGACAGTCCGTGTTTCATTGGTGATTTGAATACTATGTTATTACCCAATAAATTAGATCCTACAACAACATAAAATGGTATTCCGTTTGATGCGACCCAAGACCAATTTAGATTAGTATCTGGTTCAACCGTAAATAAAGTTTTAGTAAAGTCATTGGCGAAGGCATAACTCATATAATGAGACCAATTATAAGTTGTTGCACTTACACTTTTAAAGTCAATGTGGTTATTTGGTGGTTGAGTGTAACCCACAACACCGTTATCCGTTCTGATAAAATCAAATTCAGGATATTGTGGTAAACCTTCCCACGGCACGCTTTGGTCTGTTGCAAATGGGGGTTGGTTACCTTGATAGTAATAGTTTTGAGCATTACCCACCGCATTGGTATAATATAAATTATCTCTAAATGGAACGTAAGTGGTTTCACCCGAAATAGCATTTTCAAATAATATTGTGAATTTTGTTACGGGTCTAAAAATAGTTGATGTTTGTCTTTCTTCTTCAAACACATTTACCAAATTTAAATCAACACTTCTGTCGTATTCAACTAAATCTTTACTTGTTTGACTGAACGGTATGTTAATAAACTGATCTGTTCTTGGTGCGGATTTATACCTCTGCGTTGATAATATTATTCTTTCTGTTGGATCTACGGTCATTATTCTTCAGTTGTTGCTACGTAAAGTTTATAGAACCTGTCTACCGCTGTTTTACCATTATTCAAACCAAAATAGAAGTGGTAAGGTGCTCCAACCACAACCGCTTGTGAATTAGATCCGGTAGGTTGTCCTTGTATAATGGTACTAATTGGTGGTTGTGGTGCCGGACCATTTGTTGATCCTGTGTAATTAGCAATGTAACCTAATTTAGTTGTTTGAGTTATGTATTTTTCCTGAAGAGTATCAAAGTCAAGATCTTGGTATTTTTTACTAAAGAATCCACCACCATAAACTGTATCAGTAACCCAGTTGTTATCTTCAGTTCCAAAGATATTCATAGTAGGGTCACTTTTCTTTAAAGACCATTTGTAATGTGGAACAACTTGTGATTTAGAATAACCGAATTTTTGTTGAATTAGTGGTGAAGTACTATAGGTTTCAATTCCCGGTGATTCTATTTTTCTATAGTTTAAGTTTTGTTCTGGTGTTTGGAAAAACACACCAAACACAGGTTTAATGTCCGCACCTGATGGGTAAGAAGCGGGATAATAGTTATCACCAAAGAAAATATAATCATTACTTGGTACGTTCTCAGTAATGAAAGGTAATACTTTCCACTCTGAATTAATTGATAACATTTGAGCCCAATCACCATCAATTCTATAACCACCTCTTGTACTGTTAAAGAACTGAATAATACCTTTACCCTCACTTGAGTCCCCACCAGTACTAACAGGTATCATTCTTTGTCTAACACCCTCATTTAATACTCTTGATAAGAACCCTAATTGGATGAGGTCAGAATTATCTTGGTATGATGTCGCTTTTAATTGGTCAGCATAATAAGATCCGAACCCATCAATACCATTACAACAAATCTCATTAATGAAACTGTCTCTTGGGCCTAAATCAACAACCGTTATTGGGAATTGGATTTGTTTTTTATTATATCCAAAACCAGGGAATGATGATAATGATCCGATTGCGTTTTCCGTTGGTGAATTTTTACCAATAAAATCCGAACCATTCCACGGCGAAGATCTATAATAGAAACTATTTGATAGGTCGTTGAATACAATAACGTTATCACAATAAGTGTAGTTAGGTTCAAGGTTCGCACCAAATGTGGTTCTCTTGTTAAAGGAGAACATATATAATGAACCGTTTAACCAATTGTTTTGGAACACTTGAGAGAATATTCCTCTACAAGCAGCAAAGTTCATAGTAAATCTAACTTTCCACTCCAAGAATAATCTTGCATCATCGGGGTATTGTACTAAATATGTTTTATTCAACAAACAATAACAACCATTAACCATTCTGTTTGCCGGTATAGAACATTGATCAGGTGGGATAACCCCAACATTACTTCCTGAACCACTGTAACACTCTAAAGGTACCATACCTTCACAACTCAATGTACTGGTTAGTCCTGAAATAAATGGATCTTCATCTTGTTGGTCTCCTGTTGGTAAATCTAAACCAGCACTTATTGTTGGTTCAGTGGCAACACCAGTTGCATTATAAGCGGTAAAATTATTATTTTGGTGTAACGCATAACCCGTATTATTCTGAACTCCGTTCTCAACTTTGGTTGATGTTGGTAGTCTATCACTCCTCATAACAATGTTTGTACTTTGGAATGTGACGGGGGTAAGTCCGAATCGGTAATAAGCCGGTGAATATAATACTGAAATATTACCGCCAACATTAGTGTTGTTAAACCAACCATCTTGGGTGTTATAATATTGTTTCTTCTGACAATCTTGATCACATCCTTGTGTTGAAGAATTAGTATCTATTGTTTTTGTGAAATTTATATTGGAGTTCCAAGCCAAGAATGATCCACCACCAACGTATTGTGTAGGTGCAGTTTGGGCTCTTGGTATTGTATAGTTAGAGTTTGATAAAACTTCATATAAATTACTACCTACGGTTAATTGTGATGTGTTTTGCCAAGTAGGGAAAACAGGTGTGTAAGAACCGATACCAGCAACATTAGTATCATCAGTACATAAATAAAAATATGGTAAGTTAGACGTAAATGCTGTGAATTTTGTTGTGTCGGGCGTAAACGCAAATGAGGGGAAATACAAATTAGATACGTTATTAGTTGTACTGACGTGACTAACCGGTTTATTACCTGAGGTAAATGAGTTATAACCTTGTATTGGTATGTTCAAGTAATATGAACCTTCAACCTCAACAGATCCAAAAGATGTAAAACCAAATATTTTAGATAAATCATATTTAATCGTCTGTTTTGGTGTAAATGGATCAACACCTCTAACAAAGATACAAACCTCATATCCTTGCCATCCTTCCATTAATGTTACAACATTATTAATTGTCCAAGAACTAAATGTAGGTTGAGGCGGAAGATATACCGGACAATCTGGTGTTTGGATTTCTATATCGTGTCTCAAATAATTGTTAGGATAATAACCGGTAGTTAACTGATCAATATCAATAAATTGATTAATGGTAAGCCCTGTAACTAATTGAAAATACTCAATATCAGTTGCAAACTGTAAGTAAGATGCTTCAACATTTGTATTACCAACAACTGGTTGTTGACTAACTTGTGGTAAATTAAGAACTATGTTTGCCGGTAAATTAACTTGTTGGTTAGTAGGGTCAGCGTACTGTATTAAAGTAGGTATTGAGTTACCTGTTAATGTTGTACCTGTAATTGAATTAGTTCCAAATTGGTTAAGTGTTGCCCCCGTTAAGTTAACTAATCTGTTTGATGATTGGGTATCCGTAAAATTAGGGTCTTGGAATGAACAAACATTACCAATACCGATTTGGTCTATTGCTCCAGGACTCATTAATACAACAACAACTTGGTCTGTAAATGATTGTGACCCCAAACTTGGGTTAACTGTTGTTTTTACTTGATTGACACCACTAAAGTACTTGTCTCTTGTGTTGAAGTCATTTAATTGTTGTGGGAATGTTTTTGATTTGGGATAAGCGAAGAATCGTCTGTCAGGTGGCCCTAACGGTTGTTTATCTGTTGCCCATAAAAATGGTTGTGGTGCGTGTAACAAATATTTTTCATTATCATATAATCTATTTGGGTTATTTGAGGATTCAACATCATATCCTGAAATTACTCTCGCTAAATCTAAAGAAGCCTGAACAGCCAAATCTTGATTAATATCATCATCACCAATATTAGCGGCTAATGTTTTAAATGGCCCAGTATTACCACATTGATATGGATAGAAATTAGGATCATCAGCCGGACCCGATAAATTTGGGTGATCTATTACATAAGACCCCGCAGAGTTAACAGGTGCAATTATACTTAACGATGGTATTAGAGTATAATCATAAAAACTACTTGACCCCCCTTGAGCAGCGGCATCTATCTGATCATTAACACTATTAATGTCAAAATTATCGTCTTGTTCCGCATTTCCACAATCACAATCACAACTTGTACAATCAGGGTACGCAATCATAGGTAATGAAATTCTTGGGAAACCTTTCACCTTTATCGCCGCGGCAACGGCAAATACACCAAACGCAATTGCCAAAGCCAATTTAAATGCTGCGGCCGCAATTAAGAAAATTCCCGCAAAAATTAATCGTATACCCTCAAGTATAAATCCAACATTCACAGTTACCCCAACACCTAATTGAATAACTCCAGCTGCGGAATTAAATAATTGTATACCATTTTGTATCGTATTAAACAACGCAACTGCTGCATCGTAAGTTAGGTAAATACTCAAGGCTATTAACACATATTTGAGTACTGGCCATATGAATGAGATGAAGTGAGCAACAAATAATAAAACTAAAATTGGGAATGTTAGTATATTAATTAGTATGTTGAATACAAAAAATATTGGATCAAAGTTTCTAATTATATCATTTACCGGAAAAGTATTAACTGTTGATTTACAAGATCTATTATCAATCTCTTTAATACCTAAATGCCTTGCTCTACCGATCCCATTCTTATATCTATCCAAGAACATTGCTGTGGTATATACCTTGTTGTAGTTAAACTCATAGAATGTGTCCTCACAATCAATTGCCTCTTGTGGGTTAACGTAGTCGTCCCAATCTAAACTAAAAGCATATGATTTCAATAGTTCAAATAATGTTTCAGGATATACCGTAAATGAAAAATCCTGACTTACGTTAGGGTTGATTGGTGTTCCTATTATTTGAATTGTATCACCAAGATTAAACGGTATTGAATTTTGTGATCCAATATATAAAACTCCGTTTATGTATATGTTATATGATGAACTGTTAGGTGCATCATCAAATGAAATACCGGCATCAAATCCAAATGATTGTATTTCCGTCACTCCCGATGTGGAACCTGCTTGGATTTGATATGTGTATGATTGTGTTGACTGATCAAATGGGTCATTAGCGGAATTAGACCACCCGTACTCTTTAACGTTTGGAACTAAAAAGTTTGCTCTTTGGAAACTGTTCTGTAACCCTTCTTGGTTTTGCCATTTTATTTTGAATCGGTATTTACCTTTTGTTGGTATTCCTTTACTTGGGTCGTCAGATAATACTTGTTCCCCAAATTCGTTAGTATAAACATAATCCAAGTTCATTGGTACATTAAGAACATATGCTCCGTCAGGATCAATCACTTTACCTTCTTGTTCAACTTGATAGACCTCTAAAATTGGTAATCCTTGATCGTCAGAATTAATTGTTTGTCTTATTGCTTGTATCTCACCAGGGCCAGCAACTAATTCACATAAATTACCCGTATTGTTTTTTGGTTTACAATTGGTTTTTAATGCGTCATCATCAGTTGTCGATATAATTGACCCCATAAAGATGGAGGTTGGTTGGATGTTAATATTCGCTTGTTTGGTTAAATCAAAATCTACTCGTGTAATACCAACTTGACATAAGTCTTGGTCACCCCAAAATGGTGCAACATCCACGTCAAATACCAAATTTTTAATCTGTGGTAGTTCTCTTAAGTTTGTTGAGGTTCTAAATGTTGATCCATTAACTTGTGTTTCCGTTGCCAACCCTTGTTGTATCAAATCTTGTGGTGATAAAGAGAAACAACCAATGTCAGATAAATCAACGTCCATTACAATTGTTTGAGTTCCAGTGGGAACACCGAATATCATAAAGTCACCACTATCATTAGTTGTTACGGTGAATCTGTAATACTTGTCGTAAACCTCAATATATGATTCGTCCATCAAAACATCACCAACATTTGGGAATGTCCCTGTTGATTTATGCCCTTTATAAGATGGTAATTTTGGTAATAAATTATATCTATAACCTTCCTCATTGGTATCAGTTATGGTTTTGAAGGGGTATAGCTCAGAGATCACTGGGTCAAACTCATCCGCATCATCCAATGGGATAAAAACGGAAACCTTTGCGTTTGGCAAACCAAACCCATTATTAACAAAAACACGACCAACTACAACACCGTAATCGGCACACATTCTTGTATATAAATCGTTTGCGAGAATCTTTAAAGATAGTACTTCCAAAGATTCCCAATCTTGTTCTAAATTGACGTTAATATATTTGTCAACACCGACTTCGGTTCTTATTCTATATGATTTGGGCATTAAAGATTTCGTTTTTTCATAAATAGTTTATTTCCTATTTTAGAAAAAATAATCTTATTTTGAGAAAAATAAATCTCTATGAGAAGTTTACTGATTTTAAGTTCAATACCCTCACATTAATGTCCTTATTTGGGTATCTAATTTGGTAAGTTTGTGTTGGTGTTGCGAAGATTGTATCTGCTGTTGGTTGTATTCGTCTTGTCAATGGATCCGAATATGGCATTGATGTTTGAGCTGAAGAATATTGTCCTCCAACTTGGTTGAAGAATGCGATGTCAGAGACACTTACAATACCGTTTTTAGACTGAATTATTCGTCTTAATTCAGAGATATTAACATTTTGACCTAACTCCCTAACTAAAGGGTTAAAGAACTCTGTAACCAACTGAATTACTTTAGCGATAACCGCACCTTGGTTTTGACTATTATCTAAAACAACATCAACAGTAACTGATAGATCAATTGTTTCCGCCGCTTCTATTGAGATGTAGTCATTTATCATACGATAATTTGATAGGTAATTAGCTACGTTTTGTTTCAAGGTATTTGAAACGACATTAGTTAAACTACCACTCGTGTCATAAGACAACATTTTAATTTTGATCTTATTATTCTCTTCGGTAATCGCGACTTTAGCAGGTGCGCCAAATTGAGACGGCATTGTTCGTATGATTGAATTGTAGTCATTAACTGTAACCGCTCTATTTTGAGCCGCAAAGTTAAATGCAACCATATTTCTAACATCTTCAGTTGTTGGTAAGTTAGCCCCACCAATAGCTGCAGTTACGTTGTTACACTGTAAACTGTTAATCACACTTCGGTTAACGGAATCTGACGGCCCATTAACGGCAAATGAGACGGTACCAATTTGATTAATTGTGTTAATACCTAAATTACTCGCTAATCCACCACCAATCCTATATTGAACGAATAATGTTGTGTTTGGTGTTAAAGCAGCCCCCATAGCAAAGTTATTAGTATATCTACTTAAATCAAAACCTTTACCATCACGAGCAAATTCTCTTAATTGTTGTTCCGCAGAGATATTACCACCACCAAAAGTCATTTTACAGAAACCTTCAGGGGTATATTCACTAATGAATTTGTTTGATGTTGTTATATATCTACCTACTTTAATTCCGGGTTGATCCGACACTTTAGTTGGGTCTTCAATGAAAACTCTATCTTGTACCAAAGCATCAACTTCAAACCATCTCTCAGGCCCTACCGTGATAAAATCTTGTGGTTGTGGTATTGTTGAGTACTGTGTCCCTGATTTAAGAAGAACACTTGTAATACCCAAAACATTTTTTTCGGGTAAGAATAATTCTAAATAAGGTCTAGCGTCGTTAGCTGTGATCACTCTCTTATAAACTTTTGTAATACCATTAACAACAACTTCTCGTTTAACAATCGTATAATTAATAAGTTTACCACTTGAATCAAAGTTTGGTATTTTTACTCTATTTGGTGATCCTTCAGCATTTATTGGTGAAGCAAAATCAATATCATAAACCGTTTCAAAAGGTTGTCCCGCACCATTAACTTGGGAACCTCTTCTTAAGACACCACAATATCTTAAATCTTCTCTATCACCAAAAGCAGGAACTGTAATTGAGAAATCAACCAAAGCAACTGATGGTCTTTGACCTGGTACTTTTAAACCATAAGTTCTTGCGATATTATAAACGGAGTTCTTCTGTTGAGCAAACTGCAATACAGTTTCTTGAATACTTCTATCAATTTGAAAGTTGAGGTTATCTGTTACCGCAGCGTTCATATCTAACATAACAGAAAAAATACCCGCATCATTAAAGTTTTGTACTAGTTCAGGATAATATGTTCTAGTGAAGTTAATTAATTCCGTTCTTACTCCTTGAAAATCTCGGACTGTATAAGATATATTCTTTTCTGCCATATACTATTAAATATTAATAATGATAAAATCACTAGATTCAAAAGCGGAATCCGTTATTCTATAATCTATTTTAATTCTTGCGGTGTGTTCTAATTGAGCAATATTGGTAACCCTAAATTCTCGTTCACCATCTTTATTTACCGTATAACCTTTATCCTCCAATCCCGCAGACGCAGGTTCAACAGTTATATTAGTCACTTGTAGGTTTGGCATGTAATTACCGATTGTGTCTCTAATTTCTGATTCAATATCTGAGAATGTTGGCCCATCAAGTGGTTCAAATATATACTCATAAAGACGAGTTCCAAAATCAGGTAAGAAATACCTTGATCCTTTTCTTGTCAATAATAAGTGAACTAAGTCAGATCTAATCTCACCTTCAGTAGAATTTGTTACATCCAAATATCTACCTGTGAAGGAATCCACAAAAGGAAAAGAAATACCATATGTAATACCATTTGCCATATCTAATAAATATATGTCG
>Ga0164293_10000634_pt1 | contig 28521 bp, 27 predicted proteins | sample GEODES118metaG_FD_111487 | JGI IMG/M metagenome (GOLD analysis project Ga0164293, IMG submission 111487) | Eutrophic lake water microbial communities from Lake Mendota, Wisconsin, USA - GEODES118 metaG | ecosystem: Environmental > Aquatic > Freshwater > Lake | place: USA: Lake Mendota...
CAATATCTTACAGGGGGGGGTGGTAAAAGGCAGATTTGCATATATTTGCAGGCATTCAACTTAAACACCTCCTCAGCGTCTAACCCGAAAACACCCACCTGACCTTGAAACGCCGCGGTTTTTTTATTTTATTGGGTTTATTTCTGATCTGTTATCTGCTTTTGGCCGGTTTCAGCAGCTATCCGACAGTCACGGAGAGAGATCGGTTTTATTTGAGTGCTTTTTATAAAAAATGGGGGATCGAACCAAATGCTGACTCCATACATCTCGATCTAACCCATGAACTCAGGTTTATTCGTTCCATACAAGGCTTTGTATTCAGCTCCTTGATCGGAAATAACTACCCGATCCCAAAAGACTCCGTTGGCAGCGTTGAGTATTACTACAAAAAGGGACAAGGTGCTTGTTATGACCGGGCCATTCTGATGGAAAAGGTATTGGCGGAAGAAGGATTCAAGACCCGGCATATTTATGCATATTTCCGAAGAGATTCCAGCACCACCCGTACGCTCGACCTATTCAAAAAACGCTTGTTTTCGCATGCCCTGCTAGAGGTGAAAACAAAAAACGGATGGCTGGTGGTGGATACCGGTAAACAATGGATGGGGCTTGATGAAACTGGATCAATCATGAGCATGGAAGAAGCCCGAGCGCAATTGAAGAAAACGAACCCGTCCTCCTCCAAAGAGTTTGGGTTGCTGTCGCAACTGACACCCTTACCGGGGAATTTAAAATTTGTATACGGACTCTATTCCCGAAACGGACATTTTCTGAAACCGAGCCGGTTGGAGATGCTTTTTTCTGCACTTGGCTTGGCCATTCACCCGCCAGACTATAATTTGAGCACTTTGCTAGATAACATCATCTGATCCTGGAGAGACCACCATGAAATCTGCCTTTATCCATACCCTTTGTAAACCAATTCCGATCGTATTGATGTCGATCGCTTGCGTCATCACTGCAATCGAGTGGATCAAACCGAACCGTCCGGAACAAGCAGATCCAAACTTCAAACCCAACAAAGAGGCTTTTAACCCTCAACTGTTCAGCATCCGAAGCATCGATGCGGGGATAAAATACTGCGATTCCGTGTACGGAAAGAACCAGATCAACAAATCCGACACCGCTGCATATGTGAACCAGGTATCCCGGTTTGTAAAAAACCGCTTCTACCACGGCTACTCCAATTTCAGTTTTGGGTACAACACCATCGGTTGGATGCTGGCACCGATCCTACATAAGGACCTCACCGCGACTGTCATGCCCGAAGACATCCTTCAATTCCCTAACGGTGCCTGTAGCCAGCAATCGATTGTCTTCTTTGAACTTTTAAAACGGAAAGGATTGCTGACCCGAAAAGTGGGTTTGTTTGACAGCACTATCGGTGGCGGACATTTCACCTCTGAAGTATTTTGGAACGACAGCTGGCATTTTTACGATGTAAACAAGGAGCCCGATGCGAGTATTCTTGAAAGCCTGGGAAGACCTTCGCTGGAGGAGATCCTGAAACGTCCCGGACTGATCGATTCCGTGTATAGTGCCCGCAAAGATGTCAATACAGCTTCCATGTTTAAGAACCCCGAATACGGAAGTCCCAATCAAGCTGAAGCTCCCAATGCTACGATTTATCAATGGACAACAAAATGGATGTCACTCACTCTGCCCGTGTGGGTATTATTGGCCATCGCATGTTGGACGTTCATTTTTAGAAATAAAAAACCCGCCGAAGCGGGAGTTTAGTAGAAGGTAGAAAGTTTAATGTAGAATCTACCTATTAAACATTCTACTTTCTACATTAAACTGCTCTCTGCATTCCGTATCCTACACTGATCCATCACCCGTTTCAGCCCCTCCCCGATCTTGGGATCTCGAAGCAGCTCGGCGTGACGATGATTGTGGAGGTCAGTACTCACCAGATCATAATATCCTTTACGAATCAAATAAGCAGCCAAGTCTGAAACTGTTCGCCCGTAATGAGGCGTAAGGGCCAAGAAGTTCAACTGGAACCAACAGCCCATATCTTTCAATTCTTCATAAAAGCCCCTGTTGGTATCCAGATAACCATACCGTTCGGGATGGGCAATGATGACCTGATAGCCTTGCATTTGCATCTCAAAGATCATCTCCTTGACCCCCATCGTTGGGGTCAACATCGAAAATTCACAGAGTACCCGGTTACTGGGCAGCGACAATAAGGACTCATTATTACTAATGCGACGCTCCATGCCTTCATCCAGAAAATACTCAGCCGCTGCATGAAGTTCGATCTGAATACCCTGCAAATTCAATTCCTGTTGCACCACCGATAGCCTTTCCCGAATGATCTCAGGTGTATTCGGATACATATCGCCCATGATGTGGGGAGTAGTGATCAACCTGCTGAATCCAAGTGCTTGCAATGAACGGATCAATTCGATCGAAGTATTCAGATCCGGGGAGCCGTCATCGATCCCTGGCAAAAGATGCGAGTGCATGTCCGTTTGAAGTACGGAGTAGTCGGGGGGGGAGGGTTTTTTGGAGAAGAAGAACAAGGGGATGAAGGGTGAAAGATGAAGGATGAAGGGTGAAGGGTGAAGGATGAACGATCAGCGTTCAATCGCTAAAGGGGTTGGCTTTTATTTTGCGACTAGATAGATGATAAGTACTTTAGCTATTGACTTGCTTCTTTTCCAGTAATTCATGGTAAAGCGCAGCCATATCACTGACCAGTCGTTGATACGCGAATTTAGACCGAACATGCTCGGCTCCGGCTTGGCCCAGTTGATTTCTTAATTCGGGATTTTCTGCGAGGCGTACGATGCGGTTAGCAAAGGCATCCACGTCCCCACTTTCCACCAAATAACCGGTTTTACCTTCTAACACCACCGACTCGACCCCACCGACCCGCGTGCTAACCACCGGACAACCCGCAGCCGAAGCCTCAATCAAGCTGACCGGCGTTCCTTCATTAAGAGAAGTTAAGGCAATTATATCTGCCCCGGCATTGATGGTGTCAATGTCGGTACGCCAGGAAGTGAATATCAGATCCTCGCCGTTCTCACGAGAATCCTTGCCGCTGAATGAAAAACCCAGTTCTCGGGCCTCCTGTTCGATGGCTCTTCTCATTTCCCCATCCCCTACAATGAATACAACTATGCGTTGCCCTGTTTCTTTCCTGGCCGCTGACAACGCCTGTAGAAAGAGCGAATGGTTTTTGATGGGCACCAGCCGGCCGGTGATAACAACGACAACATCATTCTCCTGAAGGCCATAAGTCGACCGAAACGCATTTCGTTTGAATGCACGGTCAAACTGAAAACGATCCAAGTCCAAGCCCAGAGGGATCATCCGAAATTTATCAGACGGTGCGATGCGAAAAACATCAGACAATTCGATTTTCTGCTCCCGGCTGATGGCGATGATGGCATCGGATTTTCGAGCTAGATAGCGTTCAACCCCTTGAAACAGTTGGTTTTTAAGCGGATTAAAATAGGAGTGAAATACATGTCCGTGAAAGGTATGTACGATCGCCGGCACCCCTTCCGCCTTTGCTGCCAATCGACCCAATGCTCCGGGTTTGGCAGCATGGGTATGGACAATGTCAGGGCGAAAATCCCGGATCAGCTTTCGGAGTTTTCGGTAAGCTCGGTAATCATCCAAAACCGAAACAGACCGCCCCATCTCGGGCAAATAAGTCACTGCAATCCCAAGCTGATCGGTTAAAAAATGAGCTTCCTTTTCGTGCTCCTCGGCCCGACCGACCACCAGTAAGGTTTCAAATTCTGGCGACATATAGCGGGTGAGATAGGCCGCATTCAACAAGGGCCCCCCGATCGTCAACCGATTCAATATGCGAATTACTCGAAGCATCTACGATTCAAAAGGTGATTAAACGTGTATTTTTGAGTAGCATGAATCCATATACGGACCTAGGCGTCTTAAATTTTGTTCTACTGCCCTTTTTATTGGCCTTAGTGTATGGATTTGCCTACTCGTACCGCAACCGTCACTACGGAAGAACCCATCCTTGGCGACGGTATTTTTTGCCGGCCCTGTCTGTAAAATTATTTGGCGCCATTTTCATCGGCTTGATCTACGCTTACTATTACAAAGGGGGAGATACGTTCAATTATTTTTATCACAGTCAAGTGATCAACAGCGCGCTGGATGAATCGGTTGGCAAATGGTTCAATCTGCTTTTTCGCATACCAGATGCCAACAACGGGGAATACTATGAATTTATCTCCAAAATGGAATGGTACCGGGATCCGAGCACCTACAGCGTAGCATCCCTGACCGCTTTTTTGAGTGTATTTACCTTCAACAATTATTTGCTGACGGCCGTGCTCTTCGCCGTGATCTCTTTCACGGGCATTTGGGCATTGTTTCGAACCTTCGCTTCGTTGTATCCCAACCTGCTTAGCGCCATTGCGATCTCTGTATTATTCATTCCCAGTGTGTTTGTTTGGGGTTCAGGAATTTTCAAAGATAGCTTGTGCATGTTCGGTCTGGGCTGGCTGACCTACACCAGTTTTCGGATCATGCTCCGAGGAGATTTCTCCGGGGGCAACATCGGTATTGCCGTTTTCAGTTTTCTTATCGTAGCAACGGTTAAAGTATATATCATCATGGCCTTTGCCCCCGCATTGATGCTTTGGATACTAACCAACTACACAAAAAAGATAAAAAACCCATTTGCCAAATTTACCGTGAGTTTGTTTTTTCTGGTAATTGTAAGTGGCGTGACTTTGACTTTCCTACAAAGTTTTTCCAGTTCGTTGGGTAGATATTCCATCGATAAAATTGCCAGTACGGCAAACTCTACGCGTCGTTGGATCTCCTATATGTCGGAAGTGGATGCAGGATCTGCCTATGATCTGGGGGAATTCAGTCCAACACTGGGTGGTATGCTGAGCAAATTCCCCCAGGCGGTCAACGTAAGTCTTTTCCGCCCCTATATCTGGGAAGCGCGCAAGCCGATCGTTTTCTTATACGCTCTGGAGGCCCTTTTATTCCTGTTCTTAACGATCAAACTCATCCTGAGAGTAGGTTTTAAGAAGATACTCAAAACCATACGAACCGAACCAAGTATTCAGTTTTGTTTCATCTTCGCCCTGATTTTTGCTTTTGCCGTGGGCATTACCTCCTACAATTTCGGCGCCCTGTCTCGCTATAAAATTCCGGGATTACCTTTTTATGCGATGGGACTGATCATGACCTGGTATAAGCATAATCCGCAAAAGAAGAAGCTTTTCGGTTTACTCAATATTTAACCTTTCATTGAAACAGCTTCATATTCTCTTGATGAATGAAATAGCTGAAGAAAAACTGCTTTTTGTGCAATAACACTATAATGGGCTTCAACTTTTTCCCGTCCTTTCTTTCCCATGACAGACCGCAAATTCGAGTCAGTGATCAATCTCCGCAATCCCTGCTCCCATTCCTCCGGGGTTGAGCACGAATAACCATTTTGCCCCTGTTCAATCAAACTAGTATTCACCCCAACCGGAGATGCAACTGCCGGCAACCCTGCAGCAAAATATTGAATCAACTTAAAACCGCATTTACCCTCACTCCAAGGGTCCGAGATCAACGGCATGAGGCCGATATCCAGAATTAGCAGATCCTGATTTTCCGATTCTGCCTGCCAGGGAATAAACCGATAATCGTGAAGCGGCAGTTCGGGATCTCTGTCGGCGATCACACAAAATTCAAATTCTAGTTCCTGCTGAAGCTTTTGCAAGACTGGAAGGATGGTGTCCAAATACTTTAGTGTAGAATGACTACCTGTCCAACCAACAACCGGTTTTCCACAATGATGATGCTTTGCCGTACTGTGACCGGCATGAGTATCAACCACCGTTTGGATGCAGCGTACCGAACTATTAAATTGTCGAGCATATTCACAGAGGTATTCATTTCCACCCACAACCACATGAGCCCATCGACAGATCCATTTTACTTTCCAGTTGGCTTTGGCCCATCCGAACCACCGGTTAGCAGGGCTGGTATTCGGAATCCAGATGGCGTCATCAAAATCATAGATGATCTTTCTCCTCCACAACTTAGCTAATACCCATTCAATCCAGGGTGGCCCCAAGGGGGAAGCCTCCCGGTGTATGAACACATAATCGTATGAGTGCACTCCTCCAAACAAAGCCCAGAAACGAGCAGAGAACCCTTTGACGATGCCCAGAAATTTATGCAAGACTCTTCCGCTTGAATAAAAGGATCTCCAACTACGCTCATCTAAAAAAGGCTGGACACGATATTCAATCCCGGCTTGATCCAACACGGGTAGGAACAACTCTACTCGAAATCGCTGAGAAGGCGCCCACCCAATGGGGTATGGAACCAAGAACAAAACCCTACAAACACCTTTTTGTTGATTAAATAACAAATCTCACTTGTGTATTAGGGTGAACGTAAAATTGTAGTGAAGAAAATCATCTTCTAAAATCCAATGAAGTATAAATATCGTTGTAAAAAGCTACGCCATTATTTATATGAAAATATTCAATTGAGTACTTTCGTAATTGTTCAGGGGAGCCTTGTTTTAATGAAGTCATTTCCGATTCCCAGTTTTCATTTTCACCTGATAACAAAAGCCCTCCACTTTTATACTTCTCAAAGATGAAATCTAAATCGCCAATTCCTTTAAAGGATATTACACTTAATCCAGATGCCCAATATTCACCAAGCTTTGTGGGGCTTCGACCAATTACAGAAAATGACTGCTTGTAATAAATAAATCCATAATCTCCAGCTATCAAATAATCACTAACCTCATTATAATTAAGATTATGGAATGAGTAGCGAACAATTCCACTTTCCTTGAAAAGCGATAATACAGCGTGGTCAATTCTTTCTTTTGATAGAATCAATAGATAGCAGCTTGTGTATATTTTTTTGAAGGCACAAAAAACATCGACTAATATTTGTGGATCATAATTACCTCCGATAGAACCGCTATAAACAAATACTTTTTCATCTACGTCTATTCCAATTCTTCGCCGTGTTTCATTTTTAGAACTCTCAGATGATGCAGGAAATGTATCAAAATCAACACAGGTTGGAATTACACCAACCTTACCAACTTCAGAAAAACCCAAATCGATAATTTCGGCTCTCCCTTTGAGAGTTAAGCTGACAACAAAATCAGAAAAGCGGAAAAAGGCAGCCTCTTGCTTCTTAAGATAGCGATAAACAGTTTTAAATATATAATTATTCCAATGGCCGGATTCAATTTTTTCATCTGGCCACCATCCTCGCATGTCAAAAATAAACTTTACCTTGAATTTCCATTTGAGACGTATTCCTATAAGCGATGATAGATATCCTCGACAATGAACTATAGTATAAGGCTCTGAATTATATATATTTATCGATTTAAAATATCCAAATACTAAATCAGAAATCGTTGAGAAAATGGGCGGAAATTTTGTATACCACCTTTTGTGCCATACTATTCCGGTGCTTTTAAGCAATTTTTCTGTATGCTCAATATTTCTGAAGTAATTTTCTCTTTTTTCCCAAGATATAATATGAATTGTATGATTCAGCGCTGACAATCGACTCAAATATGGAAGAATTTGAGATTGACCGAGAGCATCTGTCAGACCATCATAAGTGATATACAAGATTCTAGCCAATTACTGCCCTGCTCGATTTGATATATACCAATTAACAAATTTTTCTATCCCCAACTCAATAGAGGTAGAAGGATAATACCCAAACAAGCTTTGTGCTTTATCAATATTCGCAAAAGTAATATCAACATCCCCAGGCCTCATTGCGTCATTATGTATTATGGCATCTTTCTGTAATTTATCGCATATTGTTTTAATCAAATGCCCAAGCTTTATTGGGGAGTTGTTCCCTAAGTTTACAATTTCAAAAGTTCCCGATTTTGTGATAATATATTCAAGCGCCAAAGTAATACCGTTAATAATATCTGCACAATAAGTATAATCTCTAGCTGTTTGTCCATCGCCATAAATAACTATCGGTATTTCCTCTAGAATATTTTTTGTGAACTTTCTGATGGCAAGGTCTGGCCGTTGCCTTTCTCCATAAACAGTAAAAAAACGAAGATTAATTACATCAATGTTATAAAGATGATGATAGGTGTAATTCATCACTTCACAAGATCGCTTTGTAAATGCGTATGGAGAAATGGGAAAATCAACAGGGTCAGATTCACAAAAAGGAGTTTTTAAATTATTCCCATACACAGAGGAGGAGGATGCAAAAATGAATTTTGAAATCTTTCTTTGGCGAATCCACTCCAGCAACACGTTTGTAGCTAAAACATTTGATTGTATATATGACGAAGGGTCTGAAAGCGATGGGATAACACCCGCTTTTGCCGCCAAGTGTATCACGGCATCATAATCCTCTTTGAGAACTGAATAAGCAGCCGAATCAGAAATATCAAATTCATGGAACGTGAAGTTGGAATGTAATTTGCTGATACTTAGATTTTTCTCTTTTTCCGAACGAGAATAGAATAAATCAAAATTGTCAACCCCGGCAACACGGTAACCCATTCCCAAAAGTTTTTCACACAAGTGACTTCCGATAAACCCACCAGCACCAGTAACTAAGATATTATAGCTCACAATAGCATTATTTAAACCAAGTAGAATACCACATCTGAAACATGAGCAGATGCCAAACGCGCAAATAGTGTTCTTTACCGCCATTTAAAAAATCATCGACCACCTTCAGAACCTCTGTTTCGTCTAAAAGATTATGTTGAGACAGGTTTGACTCATTTACATAATCTAACAATAATGAACGGAGTTCTTTACTGAGCCAGTCTTGTACTGGAATACCGAATCCCATTTTGGGACGATCCATTAGCTTTTGGGGAACATATTTATGTACTATCTGTTTTAAAATGTACTTTTTTTGACCTTGATGATATTTATAGCTAGAGGGTAAACGGGCTGCCCACTCGATGATGTTTTGATCCAAGAAAGGTTCTCGACCTTCCAAACTCGTACTCATGGTAGCTCGATCAACTTTAGCCAGAATATCATCCAACATATAAGTCTGATAATCCATAGCCATCATAAAAGACAGTGGATCATAAAACTCAGCCTTCAACTCCGATCGGTCGAATAAGGTTTCTGGTATATCAATCTGGTCACAAACAAATCGCTTGACTTCCTTAATCGAAAAAACCTGGCTTAAATTTTTTAGCAACTCTGCTTCAGAAGGATCACGAAGTAGGTTTCGGAGCTTGTCATATCGACTATGGAAATTTGCGCTATTGCGTAAGATGGGAATGGATTGGGATGAGATCACACCCATCGCAGCAGCCAATGAACGACGTAGTGAGGCCGGTATTGCCTGAATCTTCTTTCCATAACGACTGATGTAATCATATCGGTTGTATCCGGCAAAGATCTCGTCACCTGCATCAGCAGACAATGCCACGGTAACCGAGCGACGCGCTAGGCGACTTACCAGAATAGTTGGAATAGCGCTGCTATCGGCAAAAGGTTCGTCATAAAAGAATGGAAGCTCAGGGATGATATCGAGCGCCTCTTGGGCAGTACAGGTATACTCGGTATGGTCGGTGCCTAAATGGTCGGCTATGGTCCGAGCAAATGGGGCTTCGTTCAACTTTTTATCGGTCGTACCGATGGTAAAGGTTCGAAGACGCTCCGTCTGCTGAGTTTGCAACAAGGCAGTCACGGAGGTACTATCATAGCCCCCACTAAGAAAAACACCAACAGGAACATCCGCTACCATCCTGTAACGGAAAGAATCAGTCAGAATTTTTTCGGTTCCTGTAATGGCCTCTGAAAAGGAGATATTTAGTTTGGGCTGATTGTAAGCATCATAAACACTCCAATATCGTACTACTTGGATTTGTTGATCCGTCAGATTTAAACGTAAAATATGACCAGGTAATAGTTTATGGGTATCTCTGAAAATACAGTGCGGACTGGGCACATACCCGTATTGCAAAAAAAGTGCTAAGGCTGAAGTATCTATCTGCTTCGAGAAGCCCGGGTGTTTATGCAGAGATTTCAACTCAGAGGCGAAAAGAAAAAGACCGTCTTTCCTATAATAATGCAAAGGTTTGACGCCGGCTCGATCCCGAATCAGGACAATCTCATTTGATTTTTCGTCAAACAAGGCGATGGAAAACATGCCCCGCCAACGCCCAATCGATTTTTCACCCCATTGCCGCCATGCATGCAATATCACCTCGGTATCAGAATGAGTTTCAAAGTGATGACCCAAACTAATTAATTCGGTTCGTATCTCTTCGTAATTATAGATCTCTCCATTATAGACAATATGCAGACCATCAAAATGTAGGGGTTGATCGGCAGCTGTAGATAAGTCGATGATCGAAAGACGACGATGCCCAAAGCCAATTTGGGCAAACTGCTTCTCTTCAAATAATGCGCCCACGCCATCTGGTCCACGATGCGAAACTGCATTTGCCATTTCACGAACTAGATGCCCACTTGAACATCGGGTAAAATCAATAAATCCAGCAATGCCGCACACAATTGTTAGTATTAATAAAGATTATTGAGAACTTGATTACCGAAAATTCAAGAATTCCATTTTTCTAGGATTCTACGAATTCCATCCTCGTAAGGAAGCATTTCCCTTCCAAGCAATTCTTTCATTCTTGTAACGTCGGGCTGACGTTTGGTCATATCACCTTCTTTTAGAGCAGGTAGATGAATAATTTTTGATTTCGAGCCTGTTATACGAATAATCGTCTGAGCTAAGTTTAAGATGGTAATAACTTGATCATTCCCAATATTATAAACATCGTTTTTGTACTTGTCATCAAAAAAGGTATTAAGACAAGCATCCAGATTATCATCGATGTAGCAAAAGGTTCGGGTTTGTAGGCCATCGCCATATATCGTTATGTCCTCGTTCTTGATGGCAGCTTGTAAAAATTTGGACATAACAAAATCCGGACTCTGTTTAGGGCCATATGTATTGAAAAAACGAAATATGGTATAATCTAAGCCATATTCCTGATGATAAGAACGACAATAAGCTTCACCAATATTCTTTACAATGGCATAGGGCAATCGGGAATTCAATGGCGTAGTGTGTTCATTTTGGGGGAGTACAACGGGTTCTCCATAAACCTCCGAAGAGGAGGAATAAAACACCCGCTTAACCCCCGTGTTTTTGGATAATTTCAATATATTATCAATGCCGTTGACGTCTTGCAACACCATGATTGGATTCTCCAATGTTCGTTGAACACCTACTACCGCCGCATAGTGAAATACATAATCAAATCGATAGGATGCCATTATTGGAGCAATGTCAGTATATTCATTGACGTCACATTTGATGAACTTACAATTAGGATGAATAGGAACATTCTCTATACGACCAGTAAGGAGATTGTCTACCAACACCACTTTGTAATTTCCTAAACTCAAGAGTTTTTCTGTCAAAGAAGCAGGAATAAATCCGGCGCCGCCGGTGATTAAAACATTTACCATTTCAGTAACCAGTTTTTGATTATTGCATAAAAGCGTTTAGTTGCCAGGAGACGACATGACTCGCCGAGAGATCGAAAGAAAAAGCGAAGGCTATTCAGTTTCCATTCGGGATGATCAGCCAAATGGAGAGCTACATAACTCCAGGCATCCATCCGTATATATCTGAGGTCACTTCCATAAAATCGCATGATTTCCGGATCTTGCCCAGCATATTTTACAAATCTTTCTATTCGGTCAATTAATTTATTTCCATTAATCGTTCTGACACTTCGCATATCATGATCGACTATCTGTGAGGTAATTGTATTGGAATAATTTAATGGATGTCGTGCGGATAAGCGAAGCCATAACTCATAATCTTCAGAAGCAGATAAAACCCGGTCTTCATTAAACTGATTTTGCAGAAAAATGTCACGCCGAATAAAAACACCATTGCAACTCAATAAATTTCCTGAGGCTATTTGCTTGTTAAGGGTATGCCCTTTAAAATGATTTATCTGTCGGATAAGTTCACCATTCGGAGTGATCCATTCAAAGGCAAGATGAAACCATATCGGATCATCATTCCTTCCAATCATAGCTGCTGCTTCATTTGTGTGATTTGGTAGAGCTAAATCGTCACTATCAAAGAAATTAACATATCGCCCCCTCGCAAGGTTAGCTCCAAAGTTTCGTGCAGCAGCACGCTCAGCATTTTCCTTTTTTATGTATCGGGTGTAATCGTTAAGGAACGGTAGTACGACATCCTCTGTATTATCTGTGCTCCCATCATCAACAACAATTATTTCATAATTCTTATTAAATTGGAATTGAAGGCTTTTCAGGGTAGCCGGTATCAGGGATGCCCGGTTGTAGCTGGGCACCACTATGGTAATCAATGGTTCAGGCATGTTCGGTAGAGATTATCAAGGGCCCCGATCATAACCGGGAGATCGAATTTTTGTTTAACGGAAATGGGGCCGTTGGAAGAAAGCCGGCTTCTCAACTTTTCACTCTCCCAAAGACGAATCATGGCAAGATAAATAGCATCGCTGTTACGAAAAGGCACCACCATGGCGTTTTCTTCATTCCGTATAAAATCAGGAGCAATTCCGGAAAGAGTAAAAATAGAAGGAACCCCTGCAGCTAGGGCTTCCACGTAGATCTGGCCGAAAGCTTCAGAGTGTTCGTCTACGGGAACATGTATGAAAATATCCATCGCAGCATATGCCGATCGCATATCCTCTTCAAATTCAATGGTTCGGTATGTGCCGTATGGGAGTTCGGAGAGGGACTGCTGTAAGATATTCGCATAATCCCCTCTTGCATTAAATAGGAGCAGAATAGCTCCGGGGGCATTCCCCAAAAACTGTTGAAAAGCTGGTATGATATACTGGATCCCCTTCCACTCGGTAAAACGCGAAACGACCCCAATTACAGGCGTATTGGAACCTAATCCATGCTTTACTTTCCAACTATTCGAATCTCCTATTCGCGGCACAAAGTCATTCAGTCGGAATCCGTGTGGAATCAAAATGATTTTTTGGAGAGATAACCGCTCCCACTCAGAAAGGATTTCACGAACAATATCTGAAATCGCAACAACCCGTGTAGCTAACCGGTTGGTGATCTTGTCCCATATTACTCCCTTTCGGAAATAAACGTGATGAAGAGAGGAATGATGCCGGGTATAGATACGGTTGGGCACACCGGCAATTTTAGCAGCACACAAACCCAACAAGCTGGCAGTCAAGAGATGACAATGCACAATATCTGGTTTGCGATTGCGAAGTATCTGGTAGGTTTTGTATAAAGCACGGGGCCAGTCCAGCTTTCCTCTACATCTAACATAATCCACGGATATTTTTTTCTCACGAAGAAATTTTTCTAGGTGAGATTCACCGGGATTGAGAAGTATGAAAGAAATGGGACAACCCATCTCAGGGAGATAGGTGCTAATCCATTCAAAGGCAAGGGCCTTATCGATATCAGAAACAATATATACTACACGATTCATTCTAGTCGATGCTGACCTTGTCTGGGTAAAAAGACCCGTTTGCGGTTACAATCAAGTCGTAAAGCTTATACCTTAAAGACCGAGGGAGAAAATGTAAAAAAATCTGCTTCTCGATAGCTGTAATCCACACCCTTCTTGCAAAGAACCGAAATAATAATCCTTTTAGGCCTCGAGGCGATTTGGGTTCATGAAAAGGTACTGCCTGGTAACGTAATGGCTCTAGTGAACGAAGGCGCTGATGGGAATTTCGGTATTGCCTCAAACGTTTAACATATGATGTAACTGAAACTGGATCATTGTGCCACGCCTTGGCACGAGGCACAAATACAATAGGTAAACCAACTCCAAATGACCGTACTGCAAAATCGAAATCTTCAGCATCGTTTATTCTAGGGTCAAATCCGCTCATACGTTTAAAATCTGCAGCCTTAATGGAAAAATTTGCAGCAGAAAGATAAATATGAGCGCTATCCATCGGCTTTTCCCTAAACTCCATTAGAGGCTTCTCCCACTTCGCTGACAGGAACTTTCTGTAACGTTGAAAATCTGTTGTCTCTGACAAATCGGGTATGCTTCCCACAATTATTCGATTACCTTCAATTTGGTGAGCAACCCAATGTGACTCCAAACAGCCAGCCTCAGGAATCATGTCATCATCAAAAAATATAAGCAGATCTCCCGTTGCCTCCCTGGCACCTCGATTACGAACTTTAGCCCTACCTAAATTTTCCTGAATAATTATACGCAAACCAGTAAGTCTTGAACTGAACTGCTCAGCTACCTGTAAAGTACTATCGGTCGATCCGTCCACAACCACTAACACTTCATCAGGCTGCCTGGTTTGGCAAACTAGTGATTCTAGAACACCCGATATTTTATGGGCGCCATTATAAGTTGGGATAATTACTGAGACTCTCATTATGCGCCGATTTTGTTATAAACCTTCTTTAGCCACGCGGGTATCCATCGCATTCGAGAGAGCAGCATTGTCATTTCTTGTGAATCAGCCGCGCTGAGGTACTCGGAATTGATGTGCGGTGCCATAAACTTAGCTTTTTTGAAATCGGATTGTGCGTAAGCAGTTCTCATTTCCTGGAAAAACTGATAGGCAAAAACCGCCTTCCATTTGATGCCTTCAACGGCATCTACATCCCGCAAGTCGTCCAGCGGATCAACGCCCATCAATTCCTTGTAAATGCAAATTTCCTCATGGAAACCTAGACGGGACGCCAGTGTAGCATATAAAATCGCTGCCTCGCGGGCGAAATGATTTTGGGCCGTAATGGTCTTTGACTCTTGATGATGACGAAAATTGACGACGAGCCTATCATCCTGGAATATTCCATCTAGTCCGTATTTAATAAGATAATTAACCCAGAATTCCTTGTCCATAACAAAATGAAAGCGGACATCTAAAGGCCCTAATTTTTCCCACACAGAGCGTCTGAAAAATGTTTCAGGCTGATCTATTCGAGCGCATCCAATGGTCTTTTCTAATTGACCTTTATATATATCTGTACCTCGAGAAAAATATTCCCGTTTTTGAGAGAAAATTCGACTGCGTCCGGAATAAACATTTACAGATGGGTCTTTAAAACAGCTGCCAATATGTAGTAAACTACCGGGATAATAATAGTCATCACTATTGAGCCAATTTACAACTTCTCCGGTAGCTCTTGATAGACCTCTATTAATAGCATCACTTTGGCCATCGTCCGGCTTACTGACCCAATAGCTAAGGTGCTTTTCATAGCGTCGTATAATTTCAACAGAATTGTCCGTACTGCCTCCATCCATCACAATATATTCTAGCCTGGGATAACCCTGGCTGAGTACAGAATCAATTGTTTCTTCGAGATATTGGCCCTGGTTAAAGGAGGGTGTTATAATGGTTATAAGGGGTAATTCGCGCATTGCGGTTTTCTTTTAAGTCGTAGCAGGGCTGTTCAATATGTAAATAAATGATATCATGATGTACTATTGTAACGAGGATATTAGTCTATCCACTAGACCAGTTTTAGATACTATCAACAGACTATTTTGCCTTGTGCCAGAATCTCGAAATTGATTCACATAGTTATTAAAAATTATCAGGTGATGAACATAAATATTACGAACGCATATCCAGCCAAATCAGAACCGTCAAATGAAATGTTAAAGCCCGACGAAATTTACTTTCGGACGGAATTTGCTAATAAAAAACGAATGATCTGATAATTGGCAAAAATTGATTGAATCAGCATTTAGTAAATTCGTGCTGATTTCCTTTTAAAACTCTGGAGTTTGAGCGTTGCATAACCCGTGAATTACAACAAATACTCTTATAAGGACGAAACATTGAATTGGGGTGTGCTTTTTAAACACGTTAATATATAAATTTATAAGTGCTTATGAAAGCCAAACCTCGGATTTTCAAATCTGAAACCAAAATAACTATATAAATTTAAAACATCAACATTGCTTGAACTTATCATAGTATGAAACTCGTTGGCATCTTTAATATTCATCAAAATACTTGCCCAAAAGCCATAAGCCAAATGTCTATATTTTTCTTTTAGCCCTCCTAATATCAAGTCTGCTCGTTTATCTTTAACTTTATAAGCCATAAAACCTACTACAATATTTTTCTTCTTTAGGACTTTAATTTTTGCATCTTGATTTATTAAATCGCGAATCCAAAACCTACTCCTGTCTATTGCTTTTGATGGTTCAATAAATGGGTCTTCGTAAAATCTACCAAATTTAAATTCCTCTGTAGATATATCTTCAATCTCATTGATACACTCAGTTGAATAATCTTCAACATATACAGGAAATTTATTTAATAAAGATTCTACTTTCTTAAAGTCAAAACCAAAAGATGAAACATCTAGCGTATGCTCAACGGTTATAAAACCGCATAAATTATAGATTTTCTTTAGATTAATTTGCGAAGCTTCAACTCGAGATGCTATCAAAAGATATGATTCTTTTGATTTAAGCATGCAAAATTGTGAAATTAAATTAAATGCATTTTCTATACTTGACTCTATTGATTCAATTTCTAAAGATTTTCCCTTCAATGATTTGGTGTTCCATTGCGTGTCGTGATAATACACAGTACCATATTTACTTTTAAATTCCATAAATATTTATTTAGATCGTACCATTATCAACGTGAATATTCTGCCCTGTAATTGACTTCGCTTCATCTGAAAGCAAAAACTTGATTGTTTCAGCTACTGAATTTATATCAACAGATTGCTTCATTGAGGTCCTATTATAAATACGAATTTTCTGACTTGCAGAAAGTGCTGAACTCATTTCTGTTTCCATAAACCCAGCGACTAAGCAATTGGACCGAATTCCTTTTTCTCCCCATTCACGTGCAGTATTTTTTGAAAATGATTCTAGTGCCCCTTTTGTCGAAGCATACATTGATAAACCTTTGTATCCAGTATGTACGCTTATTGAAGAAATATGTACGATACTACCCTTGATATTGTGGAGTAGCATTTGTCGCAACACAAATTTCGTCATGATCATGGGAGTGAAAACATTCACATGATACATTTTTTTAAGTGAATCTAGATTTAAATTTGTAATGATATCATCATATGCCAATGCAGCATTATTGACAAATCCATGAATTGGGATATCAAAACCAATCCAATCTTTGAAAATGGACTGTCTTATATTTTCTCCATCGTCTAAGTCATACTGCAGCCATTTGAGATTATCTGGATACTGAAGCAAAAGTTTGTGTAAATTTTCTGTTTTGCTTCGGCTTATTGCATAGACTGTCCAATCTTGCTTTAACAGCGATTCTGTTGTTCTTAAACCTAAGCCCTTCGAGGCACCTGTTAATAAAATGTTCATTTAGATTCTTTTTAATTTTCCCGTCCTTGTTGTTGAAATTTCATCTACAATTCGAATCATTCTTGGGATTTTAAATTCTTGGACTTTAGATTGCAAAGATGATCGTATAAAGGATTCGGTTATTTGGCTACTATTTGTAACAACTTCACAACAAATAATATTTCCAAGTACGGAATTTGATTTTGAATATACCCGAACATTTTTAATGCCTGTTAATGACAAGATTGCCTCTTCAACTTCAAGTGGATTAACCTTATAACCACCAACATTTATCATCTCGCTTTTACGAGAAAGAAAACGAAATGTCAAGGGTATTTTTGATACAATCTCAATTAAGTCACCTGTTCTGTACCATTCACTAATATTTGTTTCTGTTCTACCCATTAACTTGCTGTGAATTAGAAGTTCATCGTTCTCAAAACGAATTAAATTCTCATATTTTTTCGGAAGTATAAAAATATCAGTTTGTGAAGCAAATAGTGTTCCTGCCTCGGTTGAAGCATAGACGTTAGTTATTTTTGCATTAGGAAACATCTCACATACTTTCTTAAATGTCTTTTCATTAAATTTTTCACCACCCGAAGTAATTCTTTCTAAAGATGGAAACGATTCATCATATGGAAGCAATAGTCTATAAAATGTTGGAGTGGCTGAAATATGGGTTATTCCATTATATTTTATCTCATTATGAATGACTTTAGTGCTAAGACCAAAAAGTCGAATAATCGTATTGCCGTTTAGCAATGCTTGAAAGAAAACCTGAATACCAGCCATGTGAGTGGGGTTGTAGGCAAACCCCCAAATACTCTTTTCATTGCGTTCAGAAACTTTTACAAATCTCGTAATGGACTTAAAATCATGACTAACCTTTTTTGGAATACCAGTTGTACCTGAAGTAAATAAGGTCATTTTCCAATGTTCAGAGGGGGTACTCAACTTTTCTATTAGTCCCTTTTTATTTGTTAAAGTTGGTAGCTTGCCGTTTTCACATGGCTTTATGAATTTTTCGTACTTAGAATGACCAGTTAGATTTATTAATTCAGAGTGAGTAAAGTCTGAATCAAGAAGAATCACCTCTTCATTTAATAACAACGATAATATTATATGTTTAAATACGGTGTAATAATCAGCAGATTTACAAAAAGGGTTGTAAATTGATGTATTATTAATGTCATTAATCAAATAGTCCCACGTAACAAATCTTTCGCTATCAATGTCCTTAAGAAATATATTCATCACCTATTTTCTAATTTTTTGAATATTTCACCTACTACGCTTACGATTCCGTCTTCGAAAATGTCAATATCATATTCTGCTTCAATCCGTACTGTTAGTTCAGCCAAATCAAGTGAATCAAATCCAACGTCATTTCTTAAATGCATTTCTGGCATTATTGATATCAACTTTTTTTTTGTCCTGTTTTCAAGGACTGTGTTTATTATTTCTAAAACTTTTTCGTTCATTTTAATATTCATTTAATTGTTTTTTAAAATTCGATAAACCCAATGTTTTTATTTTAGCCTTAACAATAACTGCAGTAGTGCCCCCCTTTTTTTCATGGACTGCTTCTACACACATCCCACTCACAATACACCCTATTCAATTATATATAAATTTTTCATCTAACAAATACTTCTGCTGAGATAATAAGACATTTCACATCCGGATTTAACTCTCACCATTTCATCCAGTAACTCAATCATGATAAAGTTGTAATTGGAAATATTAAGACTAGGGGATCATGGCCGCATTATTTCAAATGCCTTTTATCTTCTACATAATTTCACCTGGCTTCAAGACATGATAACACACTCTCAAAAAAAATGATTGGGTTTTCATCTGGAATCTGCTCGAGTACTTGCGAATGATAAATCACATCCCACGAATTATCTGGCATTAGTAGGCCTTCTTCTATGTTGACCTTGAGCACATATTCTGAGGAAGGGACCAGATTTATGTTTATCTATTGCGTGTGGTATTGTTGACTGCATCTGAGATTTAAATAATCAAGTTGGCTTATCACGGCTTTTTAAAAATGAAGTACAAGATAAAATATCAGTTCCGAAATATTTTAAATAGCGTACATCATGAGACATTGTTCAATAAGTCCACAAATCCTAAGAACTTCAATGTCATTTAATTCATAAAACAATGGCAACCTAAGTAGTCGATCTGAGTAGTAATCGGCCATGGGTAGATCGCATCGGTTATTAAACCGATGCATAAACTGACTATTGTGCAATGACTGATAATGAAAAACAGCCATCACACCCTTTTCCTTAAGGAAGGCGATTAATTCGGTCCTAAGCTCCGGGGTTTTACAAACGACATAAAACATATGTGCATTGTTTGTCCCATAGTTTGGAATATGATTAACCCGGATATGAGAGCTAAGCGCATCCTTGGACAAATATTCATTATAGATGGTCCAAATACGCTTTCTTCGTTCCTGAATAATACTTAACGACTGTAATTGTGCATACAAAAAAGCCGCCTGAAGATCTGACATTAAAAAAGATGATCCAACATCTACCCATCCATATTTATCAACTTCTCCTCTGAAATATTTGCTGCGATTTGTACCTTTTTCACGAATGACCTCTGCACGCTCATTGAATTCCGGACTATTAATCACTAACATACCGCCTTCACCCGAAATTATATTTTTTGTTTCGTGAAAAGAGAAAGCGGATAAATGACCAATAGAACCCAGTGGCTGCCCCTCGTAGAAAGAATCGATTGCCTGAGCTGCATCTTCAACGACATAGAGCCCGTACTTTTTGGCAAGGTGCATGATGGCTTTCATATCACATGCAACTCCAGCATAATGGACGGGGACAATAGCCCGGGTTTTTTCAGATATAAGATTTTCTATCTTTCCGACATCCATATTTGGGTTATCCTTTTCGCTATCGACAAAAACAGGAATTGCGCCCCGAAGTAAAAAGGCATTGGCTGTGGAGACAAACGTAAAGGAGGGCAATATGACTTCATCTCCGGGTTTGATATCCAAGAGAATTGCAGCCATTTCAAGCGCATCAGTGCAGGAAGTTGTCAGGAGTACCTTCTGAAACTGATATGTTTCTACAAACCAGTCAGAACATGCCCTTGTATAATAACCGTCACCAGCAATTTTTCCCCTGTTGACTGCATCCAGCATATACTTGATTTCATTACCTGAAAGATAAGGCCTGTTAAAAGGAATATTCATAAAATTGTTTTATATACGAATACGATGTACGTAGGTCCTAGAATTCATTTGGTAGCCATTCTTAATATAAAAACGTATTGCCGGAGCATTCTCTCTAAGCGTCGCTAATTGTATGAAAACAGTATCGACGGCATTGGCATAGTGCCAAATAGCCTCCAGTAGTAAGCCTTCGACTTTTTTTACTCCACATCAGAATTTTTTCAGCAATCAAATCTGTTTCCAGCTTGTCCCCTGTTGCCATAACAGTCACAAAACCTTTCCTTTCTCCTTGTTTACGGAATACATAAATAGAAGCAGCATTTTCGCCCGCCACAGACTTCCGTATCTACTTTTTGTACAACCGCCGGCACTCATCCTGTGTCAAGTTATCATTCAGCCTGAAAAGGAAGAAACGTCAGCTTTCCTGGGCCAAATTGAGCAGCTCGATATTTTTGGATCTGGATGAAAACGATTCAATATCTCTGAGCTGCCTGCGGTTTAGCAGCACAATTTTTGAGAAAAGGGTTTAAGCATCAATAAGCCTTCCACCGATTGCCTCAAGCCCCTGATTTAATTGAGGACTATAAAAATACCAGCCGGATACTGTTCTTCCGAAGCTAGTCGAAGACAGCTGCATAGGGATAAGTAGAATAAAAAATGGTAGCTACCTTATCGCCAAAATAACAAGCATCCCAATCTTTATATTTGAAATAGTGGGGCATCCAAAAAATTTAAGCCAATTCGCTGATTCCGGCTCTAAAGATATCATAAGAGTATAAAGTCGCAGAAAAGGCTGCAGCAGCTGACGACATCTTATGGAGCCGACCTGGTGACATTATCATGAGTTTCCGCAGCCTGTCTGCTAGTGCATCTATATCACCTATCGGTACCAGAAACCCGGATTCGCCGTCCAAAACAACATCAGGCGCAACACCTGTGTCATAGGCCACCGCCACACAACCGCAAAGAACCGCTTCAATCAACATCATTGGCCCGGAGTCCTCCAATGAACAGTTAACAAAAATATCGACCGACTGATAAAGTGCCGACAGACGTGTATCGTCATTTATATAGCCGACATATTCAATCTCAAACCCCGGAATGGAGAATCGGGCAGAAGTATCGGCATTACCCATCAGCATCACTTTAGTCGGTTGTGCATCTGTTACTGAACCAGATTTTTTGAGTCGATTGAGCGCCTCAATAAAGTGTGAAAATCCTTTTCGTCGCTCGCTGGTCACAGTCGCGCCAAAAAGGATCGTCCTGCGCTTTTCATTACCTGCTGACAAATCAAAAATATGTCCCCTTTTCTGCGTATTAAATACCGATTGATTAATTGGCAGCCTGAGCAGATTCACTTCCGCCCCTTGAACCAGTGGAGAGGAAGCTATCTGGCTCTTTAGGCCCGAGGAGCCTGCGAGCCATTTTACCCCTATACGCTCATATGCCCGCCGCTTTCTGGTCAAAATATCTGCTGCTAGATCCTTAAAGCCGGTCTGCTGTATGGCAGGACATTTAGTACAGTCTGTCTGGTAACCTTTGCAGTCCCAAGCATAATGACATCCGCCTGTGAATAAAGACATATCCAACGGGTAGGCAAGGAATACAGCTCCCGTTCGTTTTTTTATCTTGATAAGATCAGACGTGGATAGAAATCTGCTGACCCATGTAAAAATGACTATATCAACGCCTCTATTTATCACGGATAGGATATCATTAACATCAAAAGCCGTGTCATATTCACTGGCCCCGAAAAAATAATAATCCCTATTCGGGTTAAATGCCGTTAAATGGGGGGGCCTATTCCACGCTAGTAATCGTTTGGCGACTGCAGTCAGTTTTGTACGAATAGAACGCTTGTAAAGAATAACCCGACCATTCCGTGACTTCTTATTACAAACCAGCATCATAACTTTCATATCACCCATCGAAAGTGCTTCAAACATTCGAAAGGCGGCCTTCCCGGCGCCAAGGTGATCATCGGTAGACAGAATCAGAATATTCATCAAAAAGCCATTTTCAGCGGGGAGAATGTCAAATTTCTATTGACAACTGCTATTCTTAACGGTTATGAGGCGATTTTTAACGCGTTGCCAAATACGAAAAATTCTCCTGGGCGTTTTTACAACAGGAAATAGTTGCTGGTCGTATGAACGGTCGGCAATAAGGCAGTCATTAATCTTCAAGGGAAAGTGCAGACGGTAAACGTTCAGATTGCTTTGAGGCGAAAAAGAGTCAAATGTATGCGTTGCATTCGGGCCAAATCCAATATTGGAAATCAGGTTCCGCGCGGGAATAATTCCCAATCCTGCGTTAATAAGTCGTGCGAAATGCCATTGATAATCCCACCAGGTCACTTCCTCGGGAAAAGCACGTGTTTTGTCGTACATTTTTGATTGATACGCTATCTGCTCCGGTGAAAAAAACTTTGTTTGTATAAGAGCCCGGATCGTGGAATGCTCCCATTTGGCAAGCGTATAATCATAAAGCTTCCAGGCCCTACGCCAGGTTGCCCAACCCCAAATTCCTGCATAATCAGAAAAGAAATAATCGGCCCCTCCGGCTTCCCATTCGCCGAGTATATTGGTACCTGCTATCTGCATTACCCGTGTATCAGATGCATACTTTTCAAGAAGGCACTCACTGAACTGAAAAAAGTCGGGAGAAGGAAGACAATCATCTTCCAAAATTATGCCCTGATCCACATTTTCAAAAAACCAGTCAATTCCCGTTTTGGGCCCCAGCCCGCAGCCCAGGTTTTCCGTTCGGAACATGGTCCTTAGTTCACAGTCCCAGTCCACAGCAGTCGCAATCCGACGCACTTCGGCACAACGCTCTACTTCCCCATCGCGGTCGGCACGAGGACCGTCTGCGGCTACGAAAAGTTGCCGAGGTCTTGCCTGTCGAATTGCTTCAAAAACCTGTCGTGTAGTTTCAGGACGATTGAAAACAATGAAAAGTACCGGAGTATCAAGCATCTTTCTTGAATAAAATTTGGAAACCGATTCTATTTAACAAATGACCACTCAGCGTTAATTGCAAATATTCCAATATTTGGAGAAACTCTATAATTATAAACAACCCCCTCCTCAATATAAAACGATATCGCATTTTGAACATTATCAATATACTGATTGAAACTTACGATATCAAACGAAACATTATACTTGCCAGGTGTTAAATTTATGCCCTTCCAGTTAAATTGTATTTTATTGTTATTCAATATATCGGATACTGAAAATAATGTTCCGACTAATTTATTAGTATGATTAACAATAATTGTTCCAAATTGATCGAAAACATTAACTGAAAAATGTAGTCCTGCAATATCAAAAGTTCGGTCCAATATCTGATAGGAGACTATAAAAGACAGATCCCGACCTAGCTGAATAGTGTTCACATTTTCTTTCGAATCATTGAAGATTGAAGCGCTTGTTATTCTAATTTGTCCTGAGCCTTGTCTATTAGAAATTTCGTTGAACATTACTTTACTGTCATTCAATATTGAGTCTTCAAAGTACTTATTCAAAACAAAATCGACACTGCCAGACTGCGATAGTCGACCATTTTCTAAAAGTAAACCAGATTCACATAATAACTGGATTGCAGGTATATTATGGCTAACAAAAAGTACTGTTCTGCCAGATTCGTAACTTAAATCCTTCATTCGACCTATACATTTCTTTTGAAATTCAATATCTCCAACCGCAAGTACTTCATCCACAATTAAGATGTCAGTATTAAGAAAAGCGGCTACAGAAAATGCAAGGCGTACATACATCCCGGTGCTATATCTTTTGACGGGCGTATCAATGTACCGCTCTATTCCAGCAAATTCGACAATTTCATCTAGCTTTTTTGAAATATCCGCTTTTGTCATACCAAGAATCGTACCATTCAAATATATATTTTCTCTCCCAGTGAGTTCTGGATGAAAACCAGTACCTACTTCTAGCAAAGAGGCCACCCTACCCTTCAACTTTATACTACCCTCGGTTGGTGTAGTAACTTTTGATAAAATTTTTAATAAAGTGCTTTTGCCAGCGCCATTTCGCCCGATTATTCCCATCACTTCACCTTTCTTAACCTCAAAATTAATTCCTTTTAAAGCCCACACATAATCACCGCCCCCCTTACGTGTTCGATCGTTAATTTGGCCAACTATAGAATAGGGGTCATCTTTTCCAAGCATCTTTGCCCACCATCTGTTAATATCATGACTAATTGTTCCGGTACCTACTTCACCTAAACGGTAGAGTTTTCCAATATTTTCAACTTTGACTGCAACATCTGACATTTAAAATGATTTTAACTTAAGCGTTACCTAATACAAAATGAGTATACACCTGCCGAATTCCTTCTTTAAGTCCAATTTTTGCATTCCATCCCAGCGTTTTAATTTTACTTATGTCCATTAACTTTTTAAACGTACCGTCTGGCTTAGAATCATCAAATACAAAATCACCAGAATAGCCAACTATATCACCTATTAAATAGGCTAAACTCTTGATACTTATATCTTCCCCAACCCCAATATTTATTATCTCTTCATCATTATAAGAAGTCATCAAAAAAATACACGCGTCTGCTAAATCATCAACATGCATAAATTCACGAAGTGGTTTTCCAGTGCCCCAAACAGTAACTAATTTTTCCCCATGTATACAAGCTTCATGAATTTTTCGAATCAGTGCCGGAAGTACATGGGAGGTCTGTAGATCATAATTGTCATTTGGGCCATATAAATTAGTGGGCATGACAGAAATGAAGTTACATCCATATTGTTTACGATAAGCCTCACATAATTTTATGCCCGCAATTTTCGCTATTGCATAAGGCTCATTTGTAGGCTCTAGAGGACCAGCAAGCAAGTATTCCTCTTTTAGTGGCTGAGGGGCCATCTTTGGATATATACAAGAGGATCCTAAAAACAATAATTTCTTTACACTATTTTTCCAAGCGGCATGCAGTACATTGGACTGAATCATCAAATTGTCATAGAGAAAATCCGCCCGATAAGTATTGTTTGCAATAATTCCGCCCACTTTCGCAGCTGCCAGGAAAACATACTCAGGTCTTTCTCTTCTAAAAAATTCATCAACAGCCGATTGATTGCGCAAGTCAAGTTCACTTGAGTTTCGTACAATTATGTCCTTGAAACCTTGGTTGTTAAGCAGACGTAAAATTGCACTCCCAACCATCCCTCGATGCCCCGCAATGTAAATTTTAGCACTCTTATCCATTCTCTTCTTGTTGACGGGCAATTGAATAACCGGAATCCATCAATGATTTTTGGCGTCTAAAAAGATCCAGATCGGAGCTAACCATTTCAGATACCATGTCTTTCAATGAATATTTAGGCTCCCAGCTCAACTTTAACTTCGCTTTTGAAGGATCCCCGATAAGCAAGTCGACTTCCGTAGGTCGGAAATAAGACGGGTCTATACAAACCAATTCCTGGCCGACACTGAATCCGAACTCTGTTGAACAAGATTTAACGTACCCCTTCTCCTCAACACCAACTCCCTCAAATTCGATCTCAACGCCTACTTCGGCGAAAGCCATTCTTATAAAATCCCTAACAGAAGTTGTAGCTCCAGTGGCAATAACATAATCTTCAGGCTTGTCTTGCTGAAGCATCAACCACATGGCCTCGACATAATCTTTGGCATGGCCCCAATCCCGACGCGCATCGATGTTACCCATGTAAAGTTTATCGATCAACCCCAATGCCATCTGTGCCACTGCACGAGTAACCTTACGGGTCACAAATGTTTCACCTCGCAATGGACTTTCATGATTAAATAAAATACCATTACAAGCAAAAAGACCATATGCCTCTCTATAATTCACGGTAATCCAATAGGCGTACATTTTAGCAACAGCGTATGGTGAACGGGGATAAAAGGGAGTAGTCTCTTTTTGCGGAACCTCCTGAACCAAGCCATATAGTTCAGAGGTAGAGGCTTGATAAAAGCGTGTCCTCTTATCCAAACCTAAAAGTCGAATCGCTTCTAAAATACGCAACGCCCCAATACCATCAGCATTGGCTGTATATTCAGGAGTTTCAAAGCTAACTTTTACATGGCTCATCGCTCCCAAGTTATAAACCTCATCGGGCTGCACCTCCTGCATTATCCTAATGATATTCGTACTATCTGTTAAATCGCCGTAATGAAGTATAAAATGACGATTATTTATGTGTGGATCTTGGTAAAGTCCATCTATCCGGTCGGTGTTGAATAAAGAAGAACGGCGTTTGATACCGTGAACCACGTACCCTTTTTTTAGCAGAAATTCAGCCAAATACGCACCATCTTGTCCAGTAATACCAGTAATTAAAGCAATTTTAGACATATATTTTGATTGATACGTTATTACACCGTATCCGTAAAACTCTTCTCTACCCGGTTAAAGATTATCGTACCTAGTAGGAGTACTAGAACTGAGAAGCCAAAACTGTACCCCAGCTGCCCCCACGAAAAGCTACCGCTACCCAAAAAACCAAAGCGAAATGTTTCCACGATAGCGCTCATCGGGTTAGCCAAAATGATCATTTTATATTTTTCTGAAATGGAAGACAAGGGGTAGATAACCGGAGTCGCATACATCAATAACTGAATACCGAAAGTAAGCAGAAAAATCAGATCCCGATATTTCGTAGTCATCGCACTGAAAATCATCCCAAAACCTAAAGCCAACAACCCCATCATGATCACCAACAAGGGTGTAAGTAGCAAATAGACATTCGGATGTAGTGTATCGGTAGTCGACAGGTAATAGGCCCAAACAGCTATAAAAAGAGAAAACTGTATCAGAAAACGAACGAGGTTCGAAATCACAATGGAAACAGGCATGGTGAGACGAGGAAAATAAACCTTTCCGAAAATTTGCGCATTATCTCGAAACACGCTTGCCGTTTTATTGAATGCCTCCGAGAAATAAGTCCATATGGTGATTCCTGCCAGATAAAAAGCCATCATCGGCAAGCCATCGGTACTGAGCCCCGCAACACGCCCGAAAATAAATACGAACATGATGGTCGTGAGCAAAGGCTGAATAAAGAACCACAAGGGACCTAAGATGGTCTGCTTGTAATTCGCAACGAAATCACGTCGCACAAACATCATAACCAAGTCGCGGTACCTCCACAATTCTCGCAAGCGCAGATCCAACAATCTCGTGCGAGGTTCAATAATCTCGGTCCATTGCTCCATCACTGATTCGTTTTGCTCACTCATAGCTTACTGTTTTCCTTTTGAAAATTCCAGGTGATCTTTCCAGATCTCTTCGTCAGGCAATGATTTGAAATAGGAATAGGTTTTTTTCAATCCTTCCGATCTGGGCACTTTCGGCTCCCATCCTAATACATCCTTGGCTCTCGTGATATCCGGCTGCCGCTGTTTCGGATCGTCTTTAGGCAACTCTTTATAAACGATTTGCTGCTTGGTCCCGGTCAATGCAATGATCTCCTCGGCAAAATCTTTTAAGCTGATCTCGTCCGGATTGCCAATATTCATCGGCTGTACATAATCACTCAATAACAACCGATAGATTCCTTCGATCAGGTCATCTACATAACAGAAGCTTCGAGTCTGTGATCCATCGCCGAATACGGTCAGATCTTCTCCACGAAGTGCTTGTCCGATGAATGCCGGCAAGGCCCTGCCATCATTAAGCCGCATTCTCGGCCCGTATGTGTTGAATATTCTAACAATTCGAGTCTCCACCCCATGATAGGTATGATAGGCCATGGTCATGGCTTCCTGAAATCGCTTGGCTTCATCATACACACCACGCGGACCCACCGGATTCACATTCCCCCAATAATCCTCATTCTGCGGATGCACCAACGGATCTCCATACACCTCACTGGTACTGGCCACCAGAATACGGGCACCTTTTGCCTTGGCCAACCCTAGACAATTGTGCGTACCAAGCGAGCCAACTTTCAATGTCTGGATCGGGATCTTCAGATAATCGATCGGACTGGC
>Ga0164293_10000636_pt1 | contig 28453 bp, 17 predicted proteins | sample GEODES118metaG_FD_111487 | JGI IMG/M metagenome (GOLD analysis project Ga0164293, IMG submission 111487) | Eutrophic lake water microbial communities from Lake Mendota, Wisconsin, USA - GEODES118 metaG | ecosystem: Environmental > Aquatic > Freshwater > Lake | place: USA: Lake Mendota...
ATCCGATCCAGATCCACGTTCCGATCCACGTTCCCGGCAGCTAGGGCAGGCTCGCCAAGCATGATGGTCGTCAGTCATGACACCCCCGCGGGAACGCGGTCCGCTGCAGTTCAGGCTTCCGCCGAAAGTGGCGTGTCGAGGGCGCTCGCCCGTGTGACGGCTTTCATCGATCCCAGGCTCGAGCAGGCCCTCCGACTCTCGGATGCAGCCTCCCCCCGGCTCCTCGAAGCGATGCGGTACGCGCTCCTCGCGCCGGGGAAACGTCTCCGGCCGGCGCTCGTTCTCTGGGCAGCCGAGGCCTGTACGCCCGCCGGGAAGTCACACTCCCCGTCCGCGGTCTGGGATGCCGCGGCGGGCGCCGCGGTGGCCGTCGAGATGATCCACGCTTACTCCCTCGTCCACGACGACCTCCCGGCAATGGACGACGACGACCTGCGCCGCGGCCGGCCGACCTGCCACCGCGCCTACGACGAGGCCACCGCGATCCTCTGTGGCGATGCCCTCCAGGCCCTCGCCTTCGAGACCCTCGTCGGGGGTCTTCCTGCCGCCACCGCCGCCCGTGGCTGCCGCGTGCTGGCTCACGCTGCGGGCGCCGAGGCCCTGGTCGGCGGGCAAGCCGACGACCTCGCCGCTGAGCGGGGCTGGCTCTCCCCGACCGATGGCCCGTCCCGACACACCGACCAGATCGCCTGGATGGAACGGATCCACACCCGCAAGACCGGCGCACTCTTTCGGGCCGCGCTGACCCTCGGCGGTCTCTCCGCTGGTGCCGACGAGCATCAACTCTCCGCACTCGACGGCTATGGCAAGGCGTTCGGTCTCGCCTTCCAGATCGCCGACGACCTCCTCGATGCGGAGGGGGACGAGGCGACCGCCGGGAAACGCGTCGGCAAGGATGCCGAGCGCGGGAAGCTCACCTATCCGACCGTCCTCGGCCCTGCCGACAGCCGGCGGCGTGCCGAAGCGCTTTCCGCCGAAGCCGTGGCGATGCTCGCCGGGTTGTCCGCATCGGCCGATGACCTCCGCAATCTCGCCGCCTGGATCGTGCGCCGCGACCACTGACACGTATTTCCCCTTCGGCCCCACGATTGGATAGCCCCGAGGATCGCCCCAAATCATGCCCGACATCCTCCCTTCGATCCTCTCCCCGCGTGACCTCGCCGGTCTCTCGATCGAGCAACTCGAGCAACTCGCCGGCGAGATGCGACGGTCCCTCACCGAGGTGGCAGCCACCCGCACCGCCCACTTCGCCTCGAACCTCGGCGTCGTCGAGCTCTGCCTGGCCCTGCACCGCGTCTTCGACTTCAGCAAGGACCGGCTCATCTGGGACACCGGCCACCAGATCTATCCCCACAAACTGATCACCGGGAGGTTCGCCCGCTTCGGGACGATCCGGACCCGTGGCGGTCTGATGGGTTATCCCAACCCTGACGAGAGCCCCTACGACCTGTTCATGACCGGTCATGCCGGTTGCAGCCTGTCGACGGCGCTCGGGCTCGCCAGCGGCGACGAACTCTCCGGACACGACGATCGCCGGAGCGTGGCGGTGATCGGAGACGGCGCGCTCCCTTCCGGAATCGTCTTCGAGGCCCTCAACAACGCCGGTTTCCTCAAGAAGCGTCTCTTGGTGATCCTCAACGACAACAAGATGTCGATCTGCCCGCGCGTGGGTGCCCTGGCCGAATACCTCGACGTGATCCGCGAGAACCCGTGGTACCGCGGGATCAAGCAGCAGGCGGGGGGGATGATCAAGGGGATGCCGATGGTGGGGGAGTCGATGGAGCGGATGCTCCACAACGTCAAGGACTCGCTCAAGGCCTCGCTTCACGGCGGCATGCTCTTCGAGACGATGGGCGTCCGCTACTTCGGACCGGTCGAGGGGCACTCGCTGGCGAACCTGATCCGATATCTCGAACTCGTGAAGGACGCCGACGGCCCCGTCCTGCTCCACGTGCTCACCGAGAAGGGTCACGGCTTCAAACCCGCCGAGGCCGATCCGGTGTTCTTACACACCCCGGCACCGTTCGAGTGCGACGACGATGACTGCATCGTGTCGATCAAGAAGTCTTCGGCACGGGCCTACACGGACGTCGCCAGCACGGCGATCGGTGCCTGCTTGCGGAGGGATCCACGGGTCACGGTGATCACCGCCGCAATGTGCCAGGGCAACAAACTCGAGCCGGTGCGCGAGGAGTTCCCCGAGCGGTTTTTCGACGTCGGGATCTGCGAGTCGCACGCCGTGGCATTCGCGGCCGGGCAGGCCAAGGCAGGCTGCCGCCCGATCGTCGACATCTACAGCACGTTCCTGCAGAGGTCGTTCGATCAGGTGTTCCAGGAGGTAGCGCTGCAAAACCTCCCGGTCACCTTCATGCTCGATCGGGCAGGGCTGACGGGCCCCGACGGCCCGACGCACCATGGTTCCTACGACCTCGGCTACATGCGGCTGTTCCCCAACATGACGGTTCTCGCGCCGGGAGACGAGCACGACCTCGTGGCGATGCTCGACTGGGCGCTCGTCCATCCCGGGCCGGTGGCGATCCGCTACCCGAAGGCCGGGGTCGAGAATCACCCCGGCCCCCGTGCTGCGGTGGAACGCGGCCGCTGCGAGACGCTCCGTCGCGGGCCCGACGGCCTGATCGTGGCCTGCGGGACGCTTCTCGGGGCGGCGCTTGCGGCCGCCGGTCGGCTCGCCCTCGAGGGGACCTCCGTCACCGTCGTCAACGCCCGGTTCGTGAAGCCCCTCGACCCGGCGATCCTCGAGATGATCGAGGCGAGCCCGTGGACGATCACCGTCGAGGAGAACGCCCTGCCCACCGGATTCGGCTCGGCGGTCCTCGAGGCGATCAACGACGCGCGACTGCCGTCCGGCCCCGTCCACAGGATGGGATTACCGGACCGCTTCGTCGACCACGGCGAGCGGGGAGAACTGCTCGCCGAACTCGGTCTCGATGCCGACGGCATCGCCGCCGCCGCGCGGAGCCTTGCCGGCGGGGAATCGCGGCCGGTCGCGAGGGCGGCCGTCGACGCCGCGCACGGGTGAGTCCCTTCCGGCACCTCGAGCCCGTGACGCCGTCCGCCGATGGACAACCGCCGACCGGCCGGAGCCCTTGAATGCCCCCCTCGCAGCGTCTCCGTTCGTCGAATCAAGACAACCTCCAGGTGGCCGTGGTCGCTCCGTCCGGCCTTCCCGGGGTGACGGAGGTCGCGGAACGGGTTGTGGCGGCGCTCGTGCGCCACGGGCATGCGGTGATCCACCGCAATGCCCCCGAGGGGGATTGGGGGGAGGGTGGCTTCCACGTCGTGCACGGTGATCGATCCGAGCCGATCGATCTGGTGATCGTTCTCGGTGGGGACGGCACCATCCTCCGCACGGCGCGATGGATGGGCTATGGACAGGTGCCCGTGATGGGCGTCAACCTCGGTCATCTCGGATTCCTCGCCGACTTCTCGCGGGACGAGGTCGATGAAGTGCTGTCGGAGATCGCCGCCGGCCGCTTCCGACTCGTCGATCATCTGATGTTCGAGTGCGAACTGATCCGCGCCGGGTCGCCCCCGCGTCGAGAACTCGGGCTCAACGAGACATCCGTGCTTGCCGGCCCGCCGTTCTCGATGATCGAGATCGCACTCCATGTCGACGGTGAACTCGCCACGACGTACCGCAGCGACGGTCTGATCGTGAGTACGCCGGTCGGGTCGACGGCCTACAACCTGTCGGCGGGCGGGCCGCTGGTGCGCAAGGACGTCGACGCCTTCGTGTTCACCCCGCTGAATCCCCACACACTCACCAACCGAACCGTCGTCGACTCTGCCACGCGCCACTACGAACTCTCCGTTCCCCGCCCCAACGAGGGCTCGGCCTGCGTCGTCGACGGCCGCGTGTTCGCCCCGCTCCTCCCCGGGGACCGCCTTCGCATCCGGCGCGCAGAGCCGAGGTTCACGCTCGTCGAGACGAGGAACCATGGCTACTACCGCACGCTGCGCGAGAAACTCCATTGGGGCGGCGGGATGCGCGGTGCGGGAACGGCGCCGACCCGACCGATCCTCCCTTCCGACGGAGCCACCCGATGAAGCCCCGCACGCCTCGCCGCCACGCATTCGTGTGCCTGATCGTCGGTTCCGTCATCGCGGCGGCGTCCGCCGCGGGATTCGCCACCGACCCGCCCGCCGCCCCCGTGTCGCTCACGTACCGCTTCCGCCCTGACGAGACGGTCGTGATGACGGTGTCGCACCGGGCCCGCACGGAGACGACGATCTCCGGCACGACGCAGACGACCGAGACCTCGACCGATTCCAGGAAACGGTGGCGTGTCGTTTCGGTCGATGCCGACGGCAGGTCCACGATCGAACACTCCGTCGATCAGGTGACGATGACGTCCCGGACGAGCGACCGGGGCGAGGTGCGATGGAACAGCGACGGTGACGATCCGCCACCACCGGGGTACGAGGCGGTTCGCGGGAGTCTCGGGGTGCCGCTGTCGCGTGTCGTGATCGATCCTGCCGGGCGGGTGATCTCGCGCGTCGATCTCCAGCCGACGCCGCCGTCTGCATCGGGCGATCTGATGGTCGTCCCCCTGCCGGACGGGGAGGTCGAGGTGGGGACGGAATGGAGCGTGCCCCAGGAGGTGGTCGTGGAGGTTCCCGGAGGCCCGCGGCGTTCGGTGCGGACTCGACTCCGTTACCGACTCCAGTCTGTCCGGGACGATGTCGCCGTGATCGCCATCGACACGACGGTCCTGACGCCGATCGAGGATCCGAGGCTCGAGTCGCGTCTCCTCGAACGAATCTGGAACGGGGAGATCGAGTTCGACATTCCTTCCGGAAGGGTCATCCGCCGATCGACCGGGATCGATCGGCGGGTCGTCGGTTTCAGCGGCCAGGAATCGAGTGTCCGCTATCGCTCGTCCCTCGAGGAGCGGCTCGTGTCCGACGATGTCCGAAGCCCGACGCGGACGGAATGACACCGCGATTGGCGGGCAGTGCCGGCCATCGCCGACTCGACAGCGCTCGTCCGGGCAAAGGGCAGATGAGGCTCAGCCGGCCCGGAGCGTCTCTTCGACGCGTCGGATCGCCTCCTCGATCCCCCACTCGGCATCGGCCAACGTCAGCCGGCTGCCGGTCGCGATCCAGCCGTCGACGGTGCGTTGAGCGGAGATCACGGTCGAATGGCTGCGGCGACCGAAGTAGGCACCGATCTCGGTCAAGGCCGCCGGCGTGTGCTTGCGGGCGAGGAACATCGCGAGCATCCGAGGTTGGTTCACGCGACGGACACGGCACGATGACTGGAGACTCCCCGGATCGACGCCGAGCGCCGTGCAGACGGCACGCTCGATGTCGACGAGCCGGACGGCCCGGGAACTCGAGCGGACGAGTTCGGCGAGGCATTCCCCTGCCATGTCGAGCGTCACGGGGATGCCGAGCATGTGGCTCGTCGCCTCGAGGCGGTTGACGGCCCCGGCGAGCTCGCGGGTGTTCCGAGTCATCCGCGCGGCGACGAAGGCGACGACATCGCCCGGGATCGTGATACCACGACGGGCGGCGAGCGACTCGACGATGCCGGCGCGGGTCGCCTCGTCGGGCGGGAGGATGCGGGCACACATGCCGCCGCGCAACCTCGCCTGGAGATCGGCCCCGAGTTCGGCGAGCGACTCGACATCCCGATCGCTGCCGAACACCACCTGCTTGCCGGCGCGCTGCAAGGCCTCGAGGGTGTGGAGGAGTTCCGAGATCGTGGCCTTCTTGCCGATGAAGAATTGCAGGTCGTCGATCACGAGGAGATCGGCGGAGCGAAGCGAACGTCTGAATCCCGGCAGTCCGCGGCGGCCATGGAGCGACTCGAGGAACGTCGTCGTGAACTGTTCCGCCGACAACATCACCGTCGCCGATCTCGGTGCACGTTCCCGCGCCCGCCGACAGAGGCCTTCGAGAAGGTGCGTCTTGCCGACGCCACTCGGGCCGAGAATGACGAGCGGCGAGATCGCCCCCGGCTGCTCGGCCGCCAGGACCGCCGCGGCGTGGGCCATCCGATTCCCCGCCCCGATCACGTACTGCTCGAGCGTCAACGCGGGGCGGACCGGCGCCGACGGACGGACATACCCGGCTTCACAGGCGCCGCCGCTCGGCTGACTCACCCCCCGCAGCGTCGCACCGTTCTTTTCCACGGCGACCTCCGTTCCGCCGCCAACGGCAGCGACTCCCGGTCGCCCCGGGCCGGCCTCGCGGGAGCGTCGCGGACGCTGCTCGACACGTTGCTCGTCATCCGCCGAGCGGCCTGCCGACGTGGCCCGAGCCGGGCGGGCATTTCCCCGGGAATCGTCGCGGCCGACCTCCGCCGGATCGGCGGGCAGGGCGGTCCACACCACCCGCGTCGCCCCGGCATGGCGTCTTCCGAGCACGTCCTCCGCGGCAGCCGCGAAATCGTCGTGGAACGTACGCCTGAGCCATTCGTGCGTGAACGCACTTCCCACGGCAACCGTCACCAGGAGGATGCCGTTCCCCTCGGGTTCGATCGACACCTCGAAGTTCCCGCCGAACCAGACGTCATGACGGTCCTCACCGATCCGGGCCCGGAAGGCGTCGCGGATCGCGGCCGAGGCGGACTGCACGTCCGCCGTCCCGGCGGGAGAGCGGCTCGCCGCAGGAGACCGTCCGGCCTCCTTGGAAACGCGCCTGCGCCGTGAATTCGGGTGGTTTTCTGCATCCATCCTTGGAACGCCTGGGTGACATCGACGGCGCGAGTATAGGGGTGCAAGCACTGCTGTCAAACCATGCTGGCAATCCGCGTTTGCGTCGCAGAAGTGCGCCGTCGCGGCGGTCCTCAGGGCCCGAACGGAGGGGCTTCCCACCCCGTCCCCGGTGTCCGCCGGGAGCCTGGGCTTTGCCCCGGATCGAGTGCTGCCCTGACGATTCTCAGGCCCTGCCGAGGAGCGCAGGACTCACGCCGCGGCACTCGGGGCAGCGGCGGCACCGGCGAACACGCGATCGAGCTCCGCTTCGAGCGTCACGCCCCGAGGGCCTGCCATCGCCGCGGCCCAGCTGGCCACTCGGGAGGGCTCCGCGCGGACGACGCGATCCCCTTCACGACTCCGCCCGCTGCGCGCCCAGGCCTCGGCGTCGTCAGACAGCCTCACGAGGAGGCGTTCGATCCCCACCCTGTGGCGTTCGATCCCGTCCCGATCGAGACCCGGGGGAATGTGGATCGCGCGGCTGATGACACCGCGCGCATGCGACCATGGCCGGGGCACGGCGAATCGATCCCAGGTCTTCATCCGCCACGGACGGTCATACCCCAACCCCATCGCCACGATCGGAATGCCGAGCGTCCCGGCAAGGAACACGCAGCCGGGCGCCAGTCGGCGGCGCGGTCCGCGCGGACCGTCCGGCGTGATCGTGAGATTGCTCCTCCGCGCCCGCGCGACGAGCTCCCGCAACGCCGCCGACCCGCCGTGGAACGAGCTCCCGCGGACGGTGCCGAATCCCATCATCCGCGCCACACGATCGAGGATGTTGGCATCCCAGTGCCGTGAGAGAAGCATCGAGATGTTCGAAGAGCCCCGGAGATGGAGCGGGAGGAGGATTCCCTCGTGCCAAAAGACGTAGATTTTGGCCCCCCGGTAGTCGGGATGCACCGGATCGACCGTCGGATCGCAGAAGTCGACTCGATAGTCGAGCGTCGCCATCCAGCGACCGATGACCGCAGCGGCCGCGAGGGAACCGGTCCCGATGGCCAATGGCGAGGTGATCTTCACGCTGCGAATCCCTTCCTGGCTGGCTCTTCGGGCCGCGGACTCCGCCGTGGCCCCCATGATTCCCGTACCGGCGTCGACATCCACCGCGTCATCCGTCGTACCACTCCCCGTCAAAAACCTCCTCGGCCGGACCTGTCATGAAGACGTTCCCCCGGCCGTCCCATTCGAGGTCGAGTTCGCCCCCGGGCAATTCGGCGCAGATCCGCTCTCCGCTGCGGCCGCAGAGGACCCCCGCGACGCAGACCGCCGACGCACCGGTGCCACATGCCTGGGTGATCCCGCTCCCCCGCTCCCAGGTGCGCATCCTCACCCGCTCCCGGTCGAGGACTTCGACGACGTGGACGTTGACGCGGGCCGGGAAGGCCGGGTGCGTCTCGATCCGCGGGCCGAATGTCTCGAGAGGCACGGCGGCGACGTTCCGACACCAGAACACGACGTGCGGATTGCCCATCGACACGCAGGTCATCCGGGGATCGAAGCCTGCGGCCTCCCACCAAGGCTCCGCGGTCTCGAGCCCCGGACAGGGTGATTCGATCACCCGTTCCCCCGGACGATCGACCGGGATCAGGGCAGGGACGAGAATCGGCTCTCCCATGTCGACGCGAACCCGCGAGCACCGCCGCCCCCGCGGTTCGACGACGAGATCGAGAACACCCCTCCCGGTCTCGATCCGCACCGGGCCCGCCTCCGCGTACCCGCGGGAGACCACCAAATGGGCGACACACCGCACGCCGTTGCCGCACATCTCCGATTCGCTGCCGTCGGCGTTGAACATCCGCATCCGCGCGGCAGCCACCCCGGAGGGCACGACGAGGATCAATCCGTCGCCGCCGACCCCCCGGTGCCGATCCGAGATCCGCCGCGCGAGGGCCGGCGGATCGGAGGGCACAGGGCCTGCGAATCCGTCGATGTAGACGTAGTCGTTGCCGAGTCCGTGCATCTTCACGAAGGGAAGTGGCGAGTGGGTCATGGGAATCCGTCTGATGAGGAACGGCCGGGCGGAGGCCCGCCGACTGACAGGGACGTGCCGGGCTTCAGGGGGTCGGCGACGAGGTCGTGGCCGGAGGTCCAACACTGTAGCCGCCGAGCACACCGGCGCTCGACACCGGCACGAGGGGGGGGACGGCCGCCGGTGTCGCAGACGATTCGCCGGTCGTTGAACGGGCGGATCGCGTGCTGCCCACTGGCTTCCGATCGTCGGCCGGGCCGCGCAGGGCCGCCGGTGGGGGCGGGGGCACCGCGGTGTCACGCCGCTGTGTCTGCAACTGCCATTGCTGGAGCGCCGCGGCGAGCGTGGGGAAGGCCTCGCTTTTGATGTCGGGATTGGCAAGCGGCCCATCGACGTGAATGAGGAGGAAATTGCCGCTCGCCCCACCGAGCATCGACTTCATTGCCGGCAGTTGCGACTCCGAGTCACCCATGATCGATCGGAAGGTGAGGTGGACCACCGAGTCGAAACCGAACTCACCGCTCCCGACGAGGCTGATGGCATCGCCGGAAAGTTCGATGCTGTCGAGATAGGCGCGCGGACCCTCGACACGGAAATCGATGACCGACGAACCGAACGCCCGCAGGTCGGGGGCCTTGACGCGGAGCACTTTGAGCATGGCGAGCACGACGGGAAGCTCGTAGATGTCGGCATCGCGGAGCCGGACCTGCCCCCGGCCGACGAGCGAGTGGGAGCCGGCCTTGGCGCCCGAGAGTTCGAGCGTCCCGAACACGCGGCCCTTGTAGGGGCGTGCCCCCGCGGCCGGCGAGCGGGCGCTGTCGGCGGTGATCCGTTCGAGGTCGGCATCGGAGAGCGACGCGGCGAGGCTGAATCCTCCCCCCTCACCGGCGGCGACATTGCCGTCGAGAACGAGGGTGCCGCCGGCCAGACGGGCGACGAGGCGACGAGGCTCCCCTTCCCCGCCGCGTGCGGCCGATGACCCGAACCGAACACCGGACGCGTCGATCGCCAATGGCCCCTCGACGGCCGTCACCTGCACGCCGCGGCAGATGGCGCTGTCGATCCGCACGTCGCCGTCACAGCGCCATGACCTGCCATCGCTCTGGCCGCGGAGATGGACCCCGCCGTGCACGTGTTCGAGTGGCGCACCGATCTCGAGCGATGCCTGTTCGAGGTCGAGTTGCATGTCCCACGATGCGGCGGCCGGTCCGGGGCGCCCCTCCGGGGTCGCCTGCGTGGAATAGATGTCGAGTGCCCCGTCGACCGACAACAGCCCGAGGGGCCGCACCGCGGCGATCGCCCGGCGGAGCGGCGCTGGCATCGCTTCGAGGACATCATGCTCGGCGCGGAAACGATCGGCCGCCAGTCGCGTGAAAGAAACGTGCCAACCGCCGTCGGGGAGGAACCGGCAGACCCCGTCGGTGGCCACGGTGGTGCGTGCATGCCGGCCGCGCACCCCGCCGAAGCGCAGCAGGCCATCCTTCCATTCGAGGTTGCCTTTGAGTTGCTCGAGCCGGTAGGGGAACCACGACGGCTCGATCGACACCGTGTCGGCGTGGGGCGTGGCCCGGACCTCGACCGACGTGCCACGGGTGCGGATCGCATGCCGGACGGTGGCCTGGAAGTCGACCATGCCGCGGGGATCGAGATCGTCCCAGACGTTGCGGGCCCCCCGCGGCAGGGCATCGCGCAGCTCGCGCTCGATGACGACCCCTTGGCCGGTCAATTCGAGCGTCAGCTCGCCGTCGTCGGCTCCGCGCGGCACCAGTCCACCGGTGCAACGGACCGTCCCGGTGTCGTTGCACCCGACGATGTCCTTGATCGTCCATGTGCCGTCCTGCATCCGGAGGCTCCCCTGAACCTTCGAGAGCGGATAGGGGAAACCGGCGTAGTTCATCGAGCAATCGACCAAGCGGATCGAGAGGCTGTTTGAGTGACCGGAGGGGAATCGGGCGTCACGATCGTGGCGGAAGACGAAATCGAAGATCCCGGTCGCCCGCAACGACCGGACGATCCCCTGGCTACGGGCGGGCATGGCGGCCAGCAGGCCGTCGTCGACGCGCATCGCGTCCCCCCGCACCTCGAGCCCACCGGTCGTGCCCTGCGGTGTCGAGCGGAATGCGCCCTCGATATGAACCGGCCGTCCTCCGGCCTGCCCGGTGAGATGGATCGCGACCTCGCCACCATTGACGACGACCGTGCCGACGGTGCGGTCGACTCGGTAGGGGAAGCGGTAGTGGGTGAGTGAGGCGTTCCGGCAGCGCACCGAGACCTGGGGATCGATCTTGCCGGACCGGCGCGTGAGTTGGGCGCGGAGGTCGACCTCGCCGGCGGGAAGAAGCCGGCTCCACTGCACCTTCCAAGCGTCGGGCAGCAGCCCTTCCCACTGCCTGTCGACGACGAGCCGCTCCGCCTCGAGGAGGAGGTCGAAGTCGGCGTCCCCAGTCCATCCGGCCAGCCGCCCCGATCCGCGGAGGAGCGACGAACCGGTATGGGCCTCGAGCCGCTCGCACCGCACGCCCATCCGGTCGGCGACGAACGCGGCGGAGATGTCGCGGAGCGGAAAGGGGAGCGAGGCATGTTCGTAGCGCCCCGACTCGAGGCGGGCGGCGACCGTCGTCTGGGCGTTGCCGAGTTCGCGGAGGGAACCGGCGGCCCGCCAGCCGAGATCGATCCTGCCCCGCAGTCCGCTGCCGAAGCGTCGCACGTCGGTGGCCCGTTCCGCCGACACCATCGATTCCACCTCGGCCGCGACCAGATGCATGAGCCGCGGAGCGACGTCGATCGACTCGACCGATCCCGTGAGGTCGAATCCGCCGGTCGCCGGGGTCAATCTCCCCTGAACGCTCGCCCGGTCGAACAGATCGCCATCGATGCTGCCGCGGATCGCGACCACCCCGTTGGCCTCCGGCTGGAGATCGACCTGCACCCGACGGAGCGTCGTCCGGGCCTGGAGTTGGAGATCATCGACCAGGAGCGTGCCATCCTCGACGCTCACCGGGACCAGAGCGCCATCGCCCCCAGCGCCGACGAGACGGGACAGGTTCCAAGCCCCCTGGGGATGACGCACGATGTGGACGACGGCACGTCGGACCCGCACGGCGGTGATCTTCGGACTCCCGGCGGAAAGGTCCGCAAGCGTCGTGCCGCAGGCCAGCCGAACCTCGTCGATCCAGACCATCTGTCGCCATTGCTGCGGCATCCGCGGATCGGTGAGCGAGACGCCGCGGAGGACGAACCCCTCCCCCGAGACCACGCTCGCCCCCTGCACCTGCACGACCAGATCGGGGAAAACCTTGGCCAGTCGCGCCTCGGCGCGGACGCGGACCTCCTCGCCGAGACGGTTCGACCCGATGGCGACGGCCGCGATCACCGCGGCGACCGTGACGGGCACGGCCCAGCGGACGACCGTCCAAAGCGTGTCGGAGAGACTGTTCACGAGATGGCGCGCGGGACTTCCGGCCGGGGAGGATTGGCCGGGAACGGATTGAACGGGGGCGGGAGGGTACGTACCGTGGAAACCCGGGGTCAACAGCCCCTCGCCACCGGTTTTCCGCCCTCCGAGGCGCGGGGGAACACCCCGGATTCCGTGAACCACGCCCCCTTGCTATAGTGCCGATCCTGACATGGGGTTTCCGGGGGGAAACGCCATGAAATCCCCCCCTTCACGCAAGCGAGATCGCATGAACGCGCCCGAGCATTCCGCACACTCCTCCGCCGACGACGGCTCGCCGGCGGGCGTCAACGCCCAGCGGCTCCTCTGGGCGGGCTTCATGGCGATCGCGGCCGCGGGGGTCGGCTTTTCGATCCGCGCCGGCATCCTCGGCCAATGGGCCGAGCAATACGGATTCACACAGACCGAACTCGGGGCGATCACCGGTGGTGGACTGACGGGCTTCGGAATCATCATTCTCCTCTCGAGCCTGATCGCCGACCGGATCGGCTTCGGGCGGCTGATGACCGCGGCCTTCGCCACCCACATCGTGTCGGCGGTCCTCACTCTGGCAGCCGGAGCCGCCTACGCCTCGGGGGGAAAGCCTGCGGCCTACTTTTGCCTCTTTTGGGGGATGTTTCTGTTCGCCATCGGCAACGGTATCGCCGAGGCGGTGGTCAACCCGCTCGTGGCAACGCTGTTCCCCAAGGACAAGACCCACTACCTCAACATCCTCCATGCGGGCTGGCCGGGTGGGCTGATCCTCGGCGGACTCGCCAGCTACTTCATGACGGGGGGTGCCGGCACGAAGCCCGTCGCGTGGCAGACCCAGATTTCCTTGTTCCTCGTGCCGGTGGCGATCTACGGCCTGATGCTCCTCGGACAGCGGTTTCCGAAGAGTGAGGCCAGCACATCCGGGGTCTCCTACCGCGACATGCTCGGAGAATTGGGCATGCTCGGCGCGGCGGTGATCTGTGCCCTCCTCGCCCTGTTCTTCAAAAGCGATCTCCAATTCCCGCTCTGGGCCGCTGCGGCGGTCGGTGCCGGATTGCTGGTCGCCTTCGGAGCCGTGACCGGCTGGAAGGTCGGATATCCGATGCTCGCCTTCCTGCTCGTCATCCATGCCTTGGTCGGGTATGTCGAATTGGGCACCGACTCCTGGATCAGTAAGATCACCGGAAGCATCATGGCAAGCCCGGCCAATGGCTTGCTGTTGTTCGTCTACACATCGGCGTTGATGTTCGTCCTCCGGTTTTTTGCTGGTCCGATCGTGGAACGGATCTCGCCGCTCGGTTTGCTCGCGGTTTCGGCGCTTCTCGGGGCCCTCGGGCTCACGCTGCTCGGCAACGCTGAGGGCGGGCTGATGTGCATCGTCGCTGCGACCGTCTATGGCATCGGCAAGACATTCCTCTGGCCGACCATGCTCGCTGTCGTGAGCGAACAGTTTCCCAAGGGAGGAGCGATCACGATCGGTGCCACCGGCGCTGCGGGGATGCTGTCAGCCGGGTTGCTGGGCGGCCCGGGCATCGGCTTCTTTCAGGATCAAAACGCTTCTCAGAATCTCCGTCAGGCCGATCAAGCCGTGTACGAACGCTATAAGTCCGATCAGGAGGGGAGCTTCCTCTGGCTGAAATCGGTCGGGCTCGACGGCAAGAAGGCCGCCGTCCTCGAGGATGGCGGCAAGGAGGCCCAGCGGGCGCTGGAGTTGATGCGTGCCGACAAAACCACGAACGCCAAGGCCATTGCCGAACAAGAGTCGCTCGTGAAGTGGTGGGACACCTCCGCTGCGGCGAATGCCGCCAACGACAAAACACTCGTCGAGGCGGCAGGGTTGTTCGGCGGCCGACAGGCTCTCAAGCTCACGGCGCTCGTGCCTGCCGCGATGCTTCTCTGCTATCTGGCGCTCCTGGGATGGTTCAAGTCTCGCGGCGGATACCAGGCCCGCGGTGTCCACCACTGACCGCCAGTTCCGTCCCCGGTCTCTTGGCCAACCGCCGACCGGTGATTGCACTGCGAGGTTTTCCGGCCTGAAGAGCCAGAGCCGCCCGGTGCCCCCTGTGGGTTCCCGGGCGGTGGCTTTCATGCCGAAGGTGCTTGGAATCCCTCGGCCGACTCGTCGGGACGACGGCGGATCTCCAGCGTGCGGGTGACGCTCGTCGCCCGCACGCCGCCGGGGAGAGAGGCCTTGGCCTGATCCGTGCGGGCGGCTGCGGCGAGCAGGTCGACGAGCCGGTCGTAGTGGGCCGCGGTCATGTCGCGCTGCGGCCACCCCTCCCTTCGCCACAGCGCCACGAACATCGCCGCAAGGAGATGGGGGTCGAGGCCGGCAAGCGCTCCGGCATCGAGTCCGACCCCTCCCTCGGCCAACCGCGTGGCGTGCCGATCGAGGAGGTTCTCCGCGGCGCTTTCCAGGGCCGCAGCCACATGTGCGACGTGCCGGCCGAGGCGCACGAGGGCCTCGGTGGCGGCCGGCCAGGCTCCCTGCTCCAGCCGGGGAAACACCTCATGCCGGAGAAATGCCCGGGAGAAGCGGCGATCGGCATTCGATCCATCCTCGCGCCACTCCTGCCCCCGCGCGACGAGGAAGCGGCGAAGCTCGGCGCGGCGCACCCCCAACAAAGGCCTGAGGAGTGCCACGCCATCGACGAGGCGTCGCCCGGCCTTCATGCCGGCGAGCCCGGCCACGCCGGTTCCACGGAGGGCCCGGTGGAGGATCGTCTCGGCCTGGTCGTCGGCCGTATGGGCCACGACGACGTGCCGTGCCCCTCGGGCATGGGCCATCCGACCGAGCCAGTCGTAGCGGAGGCGACGGGCCCGGGCCTCGAGCCCCTCCCCGCCCCCTGCGGACGATGCTCGGACCGCCAGCTTTTCGCTGACCACCTCGAGACCGAGAGCCGCGGCCAGCTCGCTGACGAACGCCAAATCACCGTCGGCCTCGGGCCTCAACCCATGATGGGCATGGGCCACCACGAGCCGACCGGCAGCGGCCCGCCGGTCGGCAAGCGACCTCAGGGCAAGAAGCAAGGCAACACTGTCGGCCCCGCCGGATACACCGACGAGGACCGGCCACTCCCACAACCCATGCTTCGGCAGTCCCGAGGCGAGCGTTTCGACAAGGTCGTCGTCCGAGCGGTCATGGTGGGAGTCTGCCATGGTCTCCCATTTTGCCGCCACGGCACCCCGGACCGCCATCCAGCCTGGCAAACCGGCCACCACGACCGGCAAGGCGATCTTCCGCCACACCTCCCCCGTGGCTACAGTCCCGCCCTAACCCGGCCCCGGCCGCCCTCCGTGCGGCCGTTCCGGGCGTCCACCCCCAGAGGGATCCCGCATGTGCCCCGCCCGTGCCGTCGCTCGAGCCGGTTTTCGGTCGTCACGTCGCCCGCTGCTGGCCGCCGTCTGCCTGGCCGCCGCATCGCTCCTACCGGTTGTTTCCGGTTGCTCCACCATCCTCACCGCCGCCTACCTGATCGCCCCACAAGACACCCCGGCGGAGTACAAGGGGCTCAAGGGGAAGCATGTCGCGGTGATCTGCAAGCCGATCGTCGAACTCGAATTCAGTGACGCCGGATCCTCCCGCGAACTCGCCGGGACAGTGGGGGCTTTGATCGAGAAGAACGTGCGGAAGACGCGCGTCATCAGCCAGGACGAGGTCGCCCGATGGATCGACGAGAACTCCTGGATCGACTACCCCACCGTCGGCAAGTCGCTCGACGCCGACATGGTGGTGGGAATCGACCTCGAGTCGTTCCGCATGCACGAGGGCTCGACGCTCTACCGTGGCCGCGCGAGCATCTTCGTCAGGGTGTTCGATGTCGCCGAGAAGAAGGTGGTGTTCTCGAAGCGGTTCGACGACTTCAGCTTCCCGACCGACGGCGCCATGCCCGTCAGCGACCGCTCCGAGGCCCAGTTCCGGGCCATGTTCCTCCAGATCCTCGCCCAGCGGATCTCGCGCTGCTTCCACGCCTACGACAGCCGGGAAACCTTCGCCGACGGCAATCTCACCTTTTGAAATCTCCTGCAACGAGCCATCCATGGCGCGATCGAGAACACCCACAGTCGGCATCGCATGCCACCCGGCAGCGATGACCCCGCCGAGGGTGACGTTTCCACGATCCGAAGCGCGTCGCATCGGGCGACGGCGTGAGGTCAGAGGTTCTTGAGATTCCGCTTCGGCTTCGGCGGACCGAGTTTGCGTCGCTGATCGTCCGATGGTGGCGCGGGCACGTTGTTGTTGTTCCCGGCGTCGGCCATCGGCGGCGTGTTGACTCCCGTGAACCGCTCCGTCCAACGATACCCCAGCGGCGTCCGCAACTCCGTGGCGGCGATCTGTGCCCAAGGGGTTCCCCGATGCTCGTTCGCCACGCGTTCGAGCAGTTCCCTGGCTTGGCGGGCAAGCTTCTCGGTCTGTGAGCCGACCGTCACCTCGTCGCTCGGCTCGAGTTGCCAGGTGTCGCTCTTCTCGTCCTGGAACTTCATCCCGAGCTTGGCCTGGGCGAGCATCTGGTTGTAGGCATCGGTGCGCACCTTCGCAGCCAACACGCGGCCCAGTGCCAGGTCGTAGCCGGCCTGCCAGCGACGCTCCTTGATGGAATCCCTGCCCGACTGCCCGGTGGTCAACGTGGCGTGGAGGGCATCGATCCGAGGCTGGGCCTTCGCGGCAGCTTTCTGCGCCTCGGACAGCAGCGCCGCAAGCGACGGCTCGTCGCGCTTCGGGAACGTCATCACGGGAGATTCCATCGGCTCGATCTCCGTCGACCGAGCCGCCTCCACGAGCGCCTTCTTGGCTGTATTGGCGGCGATGTCCTGCTGGAGTTTGGCAGCAGAGACGTAGTCGGGCTGGTAGGCCTGCATCACGTCGGGATCGAAGAAGTAGCGGATCTGCGACGCCATCGGAGCCACCATCTGGTTGGTCACCCTGCCGCGTTCGCCGCTGTTGGGATGGACGCGGAAATAGATCCCGCCGGTCTCGGCACAGAGCTTCGAGAGGCTGAAAGGCCCGAACCCGGAATCGATCGCCTCGTCGTCGCGGCCACTGCTGCGGACACGCACCACCTCGGAGAGGAGCGTCTCCGGCCCCTGTTCGATGACGGCCCACTGCTCGTCATCCCCCTGATCGTATTTCGGGTCGAACTCGACATACTTCATCCGCACCTCCCGCATCCCGAACGGTGCCGGCACGCCGACGACATAGACGGGGATCCCGAGCCGGCGGCAGTATTGGGCGGTCTGGTCGGCGAGTTGCTGGTCGTTCCCCACCTCGTCGGTGAAAGCCACGACCATGACGTTTTTCTTCGGTGCCGAGGTTCTGTAGATCCGGGCACTGTCGGCCGCGGCGCGGATCGCGGCAAAGGTCATCTCGACCCCCGAATCGTCGACCGCCACCCCTTCGATGGCCTTGATGACCTCCGCCACGTCGTCCGTCGGCTTCTTCGTGACGAGCGAAACATTCTTGCCGAATGCGACCACGAGATTCTGGAGGTCGGGACGATTCGCCCGTGAGCGGTCGGCACCGAGTTCCTGGAACACGCGTTCCAGCCGACCGGCGATCTCCTTCCGCTGCGCCGACAGACTCACCGACTGGTCGAACACCCAGACCACGACGGTGGCGCGCTGCCGGAGCGAGGCATCGATTTCGGCCGTCAACCGATCGACCGCACCGGACGCACCACTCGTCGTCGCCCCGACGGCTCCGCGAACGACGATCGTCTCGTCGATCTCCGTGGCAGTGGGGAGGTCATCGAGCGGATCGACCTGGATGTCACCGACGAGATCGGGCACCTCCTCGACCGGCGTCACCGACTCCGGAGCGAGGACGGGGGCGAGGGCTTGGGCGACGTCGGCCGACTGATCCTCTCCGGCGGCGCCGGTCTCCTCGGGCATGTCGCTGACGATCATCTCCTGGGGAGCCAGATCGATCTCGTCCTCACGCTCGAGGGGCGTCTCGATGACGGTCACCGCACGCGTGGCGGGCGGGGGAGTGGCGACCCCGACGAGAGCCAGTCCGAGGAGGAGCACGACATGAAGCACAAGACTGGCGGCGAGCGCCGGAAGATCGCGGGACAGGACCGCCGATGCGTCCATCTCGCCGTCCTCCGGGCTCTCCGGGGGCGTCGGTGCCTTGTGTGCGGCGGTGTGCCGTGCCATCGAATCGCTCTCCGCCGGCCTGCGAGCTCCCGGAAGAGGCCGGGGAGCTACTCCTACGATTCTATCCTATCCAGAGGCCGAGATAGCCATCATCGGGCATTGCCCCCGGACAAGATCCCGGGAAAAGCGGAGGATTTCCCTCGTCCCCGAACAATGGGGAAGGGGATCCGTGGCTCGTCAGGCCGGGGCTCGTCAGGGGAGCCTCAACTCCATCCCGGGGACGAGGAGAGACGGACTGCGGAGAAGGTCCCGGTTGGCCTCCCACAGCCTGACAGCCATGGCCCTATCCCCGTAGAACCGCTGCGCGAGCGTCTCCAACGACTCGCCGGGGGCCACCCGCACCCGCGCGGGGCGACGGGCCGGTTCGATCGGGGCCGGTTCCCCCCCCGGACCGCGATCCCGGGCCGCCGGCGGGACCCAGGTCGGGGGGACCCGCAGCGAGAGCCCGATCGGGAGCACCCCCGGGTCTGTCAACCGGTCGCGGTTGGCGGACCAGATCGCCTCGGCGGCACCGGGATGCCCGTAGAGCCGGGAGGCGATCGAGGTCAGGTCGTCGCCGTCCCGGATCGTGTACGTGCTCGGAGGCAGGGAACTGGGCGTGGACGAGGGCGGGCCCAGCGGGGCGCTGAAGACAGCCTGCGCAGGGGGAGCAACCGCCCCCCCGGGAGCGACGGTGGCCGAGACGGTGTGGATCGCCCCGCTTCCCCCCATCGGACCGGCAACGGGCACGGACCGGTCATGCACGGAGGTGCTGACCGCCAACGGCGTCGGCGCCGCGACGTCGAGGAGCGGCGGAGGCGGGACATCGAGCGTCGAGCGGTAGGTCGCGTTGAACGACGGGGGGGCGAGCGAGAGATCGGCGGGGAGCGCCGGCAGCACATCGGGCGGCGGGGGCGGCTGATACGCCGCCGGTGCCAGCGGCTGGGGAGCCGGGGACACGTCGCCCGCTGGAGTGGGAAGGATCGGCAGCGCCCCGTCGACAGGCGGCGCGGACCGTGGATCGGGAATGCAATAGCCGCCGACACCCGCCGCCCCGGAAGACGGGCCGACACCGGCCCACACTGCGGCCGCCAAAGGGGGGGCGGCGACAGCCCCATCCTGATCCGCGCCCCGCGGTGAGCCCACATGGGCCTCGACGAGACGAGTGGCCATCGGGGCGGCCATCGAGACCCCGGTGACGACCATCACCAATCCCGTCAAGAACCTCACGGTGCGCATCATCGATCCTGCCTCCCCGGGTCCCCGGTCGGTCAACGAATCATCCGGGACAACTCTAGCCCCAGGATGATCGGAACGGGGCCCGACCGCGGCCCGCGGCGACTTCAATCCCCAACCGTCAGGCTGGCGTCACCGGCAGGTTCGGTAAAGTCGCATGCCGGCAGGGGCCGGCGGCGACCGAGCGGTCGACAGGGGACTCTTTCGATCGATCAGGTGGTGCCGGCGGCACGGGTCAGCCCGGCACCGGCCGGCTCCTCGCCGAACCACCGCTGCAACCAAAGCACGATCGGGGAGGCGATGTAGATCGTGCTGTAGCTCCCGGTGATGATGCCCACGAGCATCGTGAAGGCGAAGGCATGGATTCCCGATCCGCCGAACAGGTACAGGATCAAGGTTGCCAGGAAGGCCGTTCCGGAGGTGAGGACGGTACGGCTGAGGGTCTGATTCACAGCCTTGTCGATCATCGCCGCACTGACGTACTGCGCCTTCCCACGCAGCTCTCGGAGACGGTCGAAGATCACGATCGTGTCGTTGATCGAGAACCCGATGATCGTCAGCAGTGCCGCCACGACGTCGAGGCTGATCTTGAAGTCGTCGACGAGAGCCCATCCCATGAAGGGGGCCACGGAGTGCGACAGCGCCAGGCAGGCGACCGCCACGAGCACGTCGTGGATCAGGGCAACGACGGCCGCCAGACCGAAGGCGACGTTCTGGAACCGCAGCCAGACGTAGAGCACGATCATCGCCAGGCTGGCGACGAGAGCGTACACCGCCGTGACCTTCGTATTCCCGGCGACCTTGCCACCGATCGAGTTGGCCGAGAAATAGACCGGCGTGCCGACGAGATCGTTCTTCATCCTCCCGAGGACACGCGTCGTCGTCTCGGGATCCATCGCGGTGGTGAGTGTCCAAGTCTCGTAGGGCTTGGAGCGGGCCGAGGCACCGGGCGCCTCGACCGCGAACGGCACGGCGCCCACTCCTTCGGCTGCGAGCGTCGCCTCGATCGTCTCCCGCAACGTCGCCTGGTTGATCTTGGCGGGAAAGGAGAGCGTGGCCGTCGTCCGGGCGGCGTCGGCCGCCCCCCCCTCGGCCGCGGGCGCCGCCGCCACGTCACCGAACGACATCGCGTAGGTGAGGAGACTCTCCGGAAACACGTCCTTGAGGATCCGCTGGACCTCGGCGGTGTCGCGGAGCGAGGTGTCGATCTTGAAGCGGGATTGCGACTCCCCTTCCACGCTCACGGCACTCACGGCGGTGTTGGGGAGGGTCTTGACCGCATCACGCACCGCGGCGATGTCGGGGGCCTGCCCCGCCTTGAACGCCACCTGCACGCTCGTGCCGCCGGTGAAATCGATGTCGAACAGGCCCGGCCCGCGCTGCGACGCAGCGAACAGACCGAGGAGGATGAAGGCCGCCGAACCGAGGATCGCAGGCTTCATCCAGCGGACGAACTCGAAGTTCGTCACCCCGAAGATCCGCCCCATGTTCAGGCGGCGGATCCAGCCGTTCCGCTCGGCGAGATCGAACATCACGCGGGAGCAGAACACCGCCGTGAACAGGTTGAGGATCAGGCCGAGGATCAACGTGACGGCGAAGCCCTTGAGTTGGTCGGTGCCGATGAAGAACAGGACCATGCCGGTGATGACCGTCGTCAGGTTGGAGTCGAGAATCGTGGAGAAGGCCCGCTGAAAGCCGTTGCGGATCGCCATCCGCAGGGCAGCTCCCCGGTCGGTCTCCTCACGCATGCGCTCGTAGATGAGGACGTTGGCATCGACCGCCATTCCCACCGACAGCACGAGCCCTGCCAGGCCGGCGAGGGTGAACGCCGCCTTGATCGAGATCATCAGGGCGACCACGAGAATGATGTTGAGGAGCACCGCGAGATCGGCCACGAGGCCCGAGAAGCGGTAGTAGGCGAGCATGAAAAGGAGGACGACGATCGTCGCCAGGAGCATCGCCCGGCCCCCGGAGCGGATCGTGTCGGCCCCCAATTGCGGGCTGATCCGCTGCTCGCTGATCGGCTCGCTGTAGAGGGCGGCCGGAAGACTGCCGGCATTGAGCACGCTCACCAGGGAATCGACATCCCGCTGCTGGAAGTTGCCGGTGATCTGGCCGTTGGAAGAGATCGTGCTGCGGATCGCCGGAGCGGAGAGCAGTTCCCCGTCGAGGACGATCCCGAGCTTGCTGGTGAGCCGGTTGGCCGGATCGGGGAGATTGCTGCTTGTGAGCACGCTGAACAGGCTCGAACCGGCGGAATTGAAGGAGAAGTTCACGCACGGGCGGAGCGACTGCGGATCGAAGCTCGAAGACGCCCGCGTCAGGTAGCCGCCGGTGACGTCGAATCGGTCGAGGACGACGAGCACTTGCACGCTCCCGTCGGAAGCCTTGCGGGTCACGAGCCCCCCCCGCTCGTCCTCGCCGAAGTTCTCGGTGCTGAGCACGATCCATCGACCGATCGCCCCTCCGCCGTCGACCACCGTGTCGCCGATGGAACGCTCGCCGAGTTCGATGACGCGGCGGTGCCGGGGGTCGTCCCGGTTGGCGGTGATACGGAACTCGAGGACACCCGACTTCGAGACGATCTTCTTGATCAGCTCGACCTCCGACTGGTCGACCTCCGGGACGATGACCTCGAGTTGATCGAGGCCGTAGCGCCGCACCGTCACTTCCTTCTGGCCGCCCGGATTGACGCGCCGCGCCACCGCGGCGACGAGTTTGTCCATGTCGACCGCGGCCGACCGGCCCTCGACCTCGAACTCCAGATCGAGCGACTCCGCCGACTCCGGCGGCTTCGCCAACCGGACCTGCGCGCCACCGAAGTCGAGCTTCTTGACGCCGTCGACGAACGACTCGCGGGCGGCGGCATCCGTCGTCTCGAGACGCACGGCGATCCGTCCGTCAGGCTTCCGAGTCGCCGTTCCCAGCTTCCCCTCGCGGGCGGTCAGGAGCGTCTCGATCTTGCCGATCGCATCCTCGACCTGCCCCCCGACCTGCTTCGTGGCATCGACTTCGTAAACGAGGATCACGCCCCCCTTGAGGTCGATCCCGAGCCGCGGCGGCCAGCCCAGGGCGATGATCGCGAGCCCCGCGACGGTCGCGGTGAGCACGGTGGCCAGACGCCCCCACATGTCGGAGGCCCGCAGTGCCTTGGCCAGGAACCAGGCGAGGATCGTCGGCACCGCGATCGTCAGCAACGCCAACAGCCAGACGCCGTACCCCTCCCGCCACCATGGGAGGGAGGCGGCAGCCGTCGTGGCGGCGGCAACCCCGGGATCGGCGGCGATGGCTTGGGCGAAGGGAAGGACGAAAAGCGGATGCATGGCTCGGAGACTCACTTTCGATGCGGATCGGGTTCGGGTGTGGGGAGGGTGGCGGGGGAGACGAACGTCACCCGCTCGATGCGGTGGGCTCAGCCGATCCGTCGAGCACCGACGCGATCGTCGACAGGGCCACCTGGATCTTCACGTTGGACGCGTCATCCACCTTCAGCGTCACGCGACCGGCATCGCGGTCGACGTTGGCGACCGTTCCGTAGATGCCCGACGAGGTGAGGACGCGATCGTTCTTCTTCAGACCGGTGAGAAGATCCTGCTGACGTTTGACTCGCTCGCGTTCCGGCTTGAACAGCAGCGTCCAGGCAGCCAAACCGATGAGCAGGAAGGGGAGGACCTGGAGGACGAGTTGTCCGGGGGTCGCCGGCCCCTGCTCCTGGCCGAACAACAAAACCGTGGCAGTCGGCGGGAGGAATGTCGGCATGGTGCTGTCGGGAGCCCTACGGGCGGACGCAGCGGAGAGCTGGTCACCGCCGTGAGAAGGGGAAAACCGCAAATGTATCGGTCGCGGCGCGCTACCGACAAGAGCGACACTCGGCCCGGCCGGACGACGGCCCGTTCGGCCCCGGAGACGGTGGGGGAACGACCGGAAAGACGGGGGCCCATCGTTTCAGCCCGCTTCCCCCGCTGCCAGCAACCGGCCGAGAATCTCCCGGGCGACCACCTCGAAACGCCCCGCCAGGATCGCCTCCCGGAGACGGCTCACGAGCCGTTGATAGAAGGTGAGATTGTGGATCGATGCGAGGACCGGACCGAGCATCTCCCCCGCCAGGAACAGATGACGGAGGTAATCCCTGCCGTGCCGGCAGGCCACACACGGGCAATCAGCCTCCAGGGGGCGGCGGTCGAGGGCATGGCGGGCGTTGCGCAGGCGGATCGGGCCTGAGAAGGTGTAGATCAGTGAATTGCGGCCGCAGCGGGTGGGAAGCACACAGTCGAACATGTCGATCCCGGTGCCGACGGCCTGGATGATGTCGGCCGGCTGCCCGACGCCCATCAGGTAACGGGGGCGGTCGGCGGGAAGACGGGGCACCGTCGCCCGGAGCGTCGCCACCATCGCCTCAGGCCCCTCGCCGACGGACAATCCACCGACGGCATATCCGGGGAAGCCGATCTCCTCGAGCCGGGCAGCGCTCTCGGCGCGGAGGTCCGGATCGAGCCCCCCCTGGACGATCCCGAACAACGCCTGATCGGGGCGCTGGTGGGCGTCGCGACAGCGTTTCGCCCAGCGGATCGATCGCTCCATCGCATCGGCGACGGCGTCCCGATCGGCAGGAAGAGCGATGACATGATCGAGTTGCATCGCGACATCGGCGCCGATTCGCTCCTGGATGCGCATCGACGCCTCCGGGGTGAAGGCAACCGCCCGGCCGTCGAGATGCGATCGGAAGAACGCCCCCTCCTCGGTGACCTTCACCTGCTTGGCGAGGCTGAACACCTGAAACCCCCCGCTGTCGGTGAGGGTCGGCCCGTCCCAGCCCATGAACCTCGCGACCCCGCCGGCTGCTTCGACGATCTCCTCGCCCGGGCGGAGGTGGAGGTGGTAGGCATTCGCAAGCACCATGCCTGCACCGGTGCCGGCCACCCTCCCGATGTCGACCCCCTTGACCGTCGCCGCCGTCGCCACCGGCATGAACAGCGGCGTGGGCACCGATCCCCTGGGCGTGAAAAGCGTGCCGGCCCGGGCGCCGTCGGAGATCGCCTCGGGCTTCCATTGCACGGGTGAGGACGGCCCCCCTTCTGCGTTTCGATCGCGGTCGTTCACGCGTCCCCCGTTCCCGTCGGCCCCGCTCACCCCGGAAGCACCGGGGCCTTGCCGATGCAGTGGTAGGCGAAGCCCCGCGCTCGCATCTCGGAAGGAGCGTAGAGATTCCGACCGTCGAAGATGACCTTGGCGCGGAGCCTTGCGGCCATTTCGTCGAAGTCCGGTCGCCGGAACTCCCCCCACTCGGTGACGATCACCAGGCAATCGGCGCCGTCGAGGGCTGCCATCGGCCCGGCGGCATACGTCAACCGGTCGCCATACAGGGCCCTGACGTTGTCCATCGCCTCCGGATCGTGCACGGCGACGACCGCCCCGCCGGCGAGCAGGTGGTCGATGAGATCGAGCGCGGGGGCGTCGCGGATGTCATCGGTGCGGGGCTTGAAGGCCAAGCCCCAAAGGGCCACGCGTCGGCCCGACAGCGCCCCGCCGAAGTGGGCGTCGAGCTTCGCGCTGAGCACCTGCTTCTGGGCGACATTGGTCTCATGGACGGCGGAGAGGACCCGCGGCGTCAGCCCCTGGGCGCGGGCCATCGCCGCGAGTGCCTGGACGTCCTTGGGAAAGCAGCTTCCACCGTAGCCGGCCCCCGGGAAGAGGAAAGCGAAGCCGATCCGGTTGTCGTGGCCGATGCCGCGACGGACGTCGTCGATGTCGGCATCGATCCGCTCGCAGAGATTGGCCACTTCGTTGATGAAGCTGATCTTGGTCGACAAAAGCGCGTTGGCGACGTACTTGGTCATCTCGGCACTTTCCGGCGACATCGCCAGGAACGGATGCTCCGTGCGGAGATACGGCGCGTAGAGGTTGCGGAGGAGTTCGCCATCGGCCGCGTTGCGGACCCCGACCACGACCCGGTCGGGCCGCTGGAAATCGTCGATCGCGGCCCCCTCTTTGAGAAACTCCGGATTGCTCGCCACGCGGCAATCCCGGCCTGTCGCCGCCCGGAGTCGGGACTCGATGCCGGCACACGTTCCCACAGGCACGGTGCTTTTCGTGACGACCAACGCCGTTGGCTGAAGGTGCGGGGCGATCGATTCGACCACCTTCCAGAGGGCCGTGAGGTCGGCCGACCCGTCGGCGGCCGGCGGGGTGCCGACGGCGAGGAAAACGATCTCCGCCCGGGCGAGTGCCTCGGCGGCATCGGTCGTGAACCGCAGCCGCCCCGCCTTGGCGTTCCGCTCGACGAGTTCCTCCAGTCCCGGCTCGTAGATGGGGATCTCACCCCGTTTCAACCGGGCGATCTTGTCGGCGTTGATGTCGAGACAGGTGACGACGTTGCCGCTGTCGGAAAAACAGGTCCCCGAGACGAGCCCCACGTAGCCGGTGCCCACGACTGCGATTCGCATGCTGACTCCTCGACGGTAGAGCGACGATGATCACTCGGGACGCCGGAGGGAGACCGGCACCACGCTCTGCCAGAACGAACGGTTCGTCCGACGTCAGGCGACGGGCCCGTTGTCGACCGGCGGCGCGGCGTCGCCACCTTCGGGCGGCAAATCACCGCCGATCGAATCCCCCTCTTCCTGCTCGCTCGGCGGCACCGGCACGACGGCGGCGAGCGTGTCGCCCTCGTCGAGACGCATGATCCGCACCCCTTGGGTGTTGCGACCGATCGACTTGATCTCGGCGACGTTCACACGCTGGATCTTGCCCCGCGAGGTCATCATCAGCACCTGATCGCCATCCTTGACGGCGACCACGGAGACCACCTCCCCGTTCCTCTGGGTGGTCTTGATGTCGCGCACTCCCTTGCCACCGCGGTGCTGCGAACGGTAACGCATGCCGCTGGAACTCCCGTCGCCGGCGTCGTCGCCGCCGCTCTCCTCGGCATCGGTCGCGCCCCCTTCGGCGGCATCGCCGTCGACATCGGCGTCCGGAGCGGGCCCGGTGAGTTCCGTTCCCGGCCCGAACGGTGTCCGCTTGCCGTAGCCCAGCGTGCAAACGGTGAGGAGCGTTGCCTCCGGGTCGGCCACCACCATGCCCACCAGTCGGTCGCCCGACGAGAGCTTGATTCCGCGGACGCCGCTCGTGTCGCGCCCCATCGGACGGGCGTCGGACTCCGGAAAGCGGATCGCCATCCCCTTCGCGGTGGAAAGGACGAGTTCGTCCCCAGGACGTGTGATCACCGCATCGACGAGTTCGTCGCCGTCACGCAGTTTGACGGCAATCAGCCCCTTCGTCCGCCGCCGCTTGTATTCCTCGAGGGGCGTCTTCTTCACGACGCCGCTGCGCGTGGCGAGCATGAGGAACTGTCCAGGGTCATCGAAGCCCGACACGGCCCGGCAGTCGGCGACCTTTTCCCCCTTCTCGAACTCGAGAAGATTGACGAGAGCCCTGCCCTTCGCGTCGCGGGCGAGTTCCGGCAACTCGAAGACGCGGAGCGTGAACACCTTCCCGTGCGTCGTAAACACGAGGAGGAAGTCGTGGGTGCTGGCGACGAACAGGTGCTCGATCGGATCCTCTTCGTCGGTACGGGCTCCGGTCAGCCCCTTCCCTCCGCGACGCTGGGCCCGGTAGGTGTCGGCGGCGGTCCGCTTCACGTAGCCGGCCCGGCTGATCGTCACGACCATCGTCGCTTCGGTGATCAGTTCGGCCATGTCGCGGATGTCGCCCGCTTCACCGCTGATCTCCGTGCGCCGATCGTCGCCGTGCTTCTCGGCGAGTTCGACGAGTTCCGATCGGATCACACCGCGGATGTTGGACTCGCTTGCCAGGAGCCGGCGGAAGTCACCGATCTTGCCGAGCAATTCGCGATGCTCGCCGGAGAGCTTCTCCTGCTCGAGATTGACCAGTTGGCCCAGGGTGAGGCGGAGGATCGCGTCGGCCTGGACCGGGGACAGACCATACGCCTCCGACACCCCTCGCTCCTCCTGGAGAACCGCGAAGCCCTCGGGGCCGAGGGCGCGCTCGAGGAGGGCCGCCGGGGCCTCGATCTTCGTCAGCCGTTCCTTGGCCTCGGCCTGGGAGCGGGAACTGCGGATGATCCGGATCACCTCGTCGATGTTCGCCAACGCCACAAGCAACCCCTCGAGGGTGTGCTTGCGGCTCCGCGCCTTCTGGAGGAGATGCTGGGTGCGACGGCGGAGAACGGCGGTGCGGTGCCGGAGGAACTCCTCCAAGATGTTCTTGAACGTGAGGATCCGTGGCTTGCCGTCGACCAACGCCAGGAAGATCAGCGAGAAGGTCGTCTGCAGCGGGGAGAACTGGTACAGCTGGTTGAGGACGACGTCGGGATCGGCATCGCGCTTCAATTCGAGCACGAGGCGAACCGGTTCTTTGAGGTCGCTCTCGTTGCGGATCGCCGAGATCCCGCGGATGCGATCCTCATTGACCAATTCGGCGATCTTCTCCTCGATCGCGTCGCGGGTCTGCTGGTAGGGAACCTCCGTGACCACGATCCGGGTGCGGTTCTTGCCGAACTCCTCGACGGTGGCACGGGCGCGGAGAGTGATCGTGCTGCGGCCGGTCGCGTAGCCGCGCAGGAGCGCCTCGCGCCCCATCACGATTCCACCGGTCGGGAAGTCGGGGCCGGGGACGATCTGCAGGAGTTGGCCGAGCGAGATGCCTGGATCATCGATCAACGCGACGAGCGCCCGGCAGATCTCGCCGAGATTGTGGGGCGGGATGCTCGTGGCCATGCCCACCGCGATCCCCCCCGCGCCATTCACGAGAAGGTTGGGGAACCGCCCCGGCAGAACGACGGGCTCGGTGTTCCGCTCGTCGTAGGTGGGGACGTAGTCGACGGTGTCGAGTTCGAGATCGTCGAGCAGCATCGCCGAGATGGGCGACAGACGGGCCTCCGTGTACCGCATGGCGGCCGCGGGAAGGCCGGCGATCGAGCCGAAGTTGCCCTGCTTGTCGATGAGC
>Ga0164293_10000637_pt1 | contig 28433 bp, 27 predicted proteins | sample GEODES118metaG_FD_111487 | JGI IMG/M metagenome (GOLD analysis project Ga0164293, IMG submission 111487) | Eutrophic lake water microbial communities from Lake Mendota, Wisconsin, USA - GEODES118 metaG | ecosystem: Environmental > Aquatic > Freshwater > Lake | place: USA: Lake Mendota...
TGGGCCACTTTTTCTTCCGTGTTTGCTACTACTGTATTCTTTGACATAAATGCTCCTAGTCGTTGTATTTTACTTTTTTCTCTTTAACTCTTCAAATCTTATTGTTCACGAGCATCGATTAGACCGTAGCTGTGAAGCTTGTTATAAAGAGTCTTAACAGTAATTCCAAGTGCCTTAGCAGCGCGTGTTTTATTTCCTGATAAATGATCAAGAGTGTCAATGATATGCTTCTTCTCAAGATCAAACAGTGTGAACTCTTGGTAAGAAGGCTTCACTTCTACTTTCTCAACCTTCACTTCCTGAGCAAATTCCGGAAGATGTGATGCTTCAATATATTGACCATCAGTTAAGATGTAGGTGCGCTCCATGATGTTCTTTAACTCATGACCGTTTCCTGGCCAAAAGTACGATGTTAATTTTTCAATTGCTCCTGAAGTCAAAATTTTCTTTTCAGATTTTCCATTATTAAGGAAAAGCTCGGCCATAACTTTAATGTCTTCATGACGCTCACGAAGAGAAGGGATACGTAGGGCCACTGTGTTAAGTCTATAGTAAAGATCTTCTTTAAATGAACCAGCTTCTACCATTTGCTTTAAAGAAATTTTAGAAGTCGCAATCATTCTTACATTAAGAGCTACTTTTTCTTCTGTATCTACAGTGATCATTTCGCCAGCAACAAGTGCTCTTAAAAGCTTTGTTTGGATATGGTGAGAAGTACATCCGATATCATCAATAATGAGTGTTCCGCCATTTGCTTGAACTAGTAATCCTTTAGAGCTGAAGATTTCACGATCAAGTTGAGCTTCACTCATTGCTGAACAAGAAGCAACCACAACAGATCCCTTGCGACCAGACCAAGCATGAATTTTCTTAGCAAGAATCTTTTTACCAACTCCGTGCTGACCTTCAAGAAGAACAGGGAAATCTTGAGACGCAATTTTCTTAGCGGTTTGAACGATCTCCAAGAAATTCTTAGAAAGACCAATCATTTGCGAGTTATCTTCAAAACCTTTTGTTACTTGAATTTCTACACGATTTGAGAGCTCTTTCTCTTTTGCTTCAATTCTCTGGAGAAGCTCACGGTTAAGATTCTTCGCCATGAGGTAAAGATGCATATTACGAATCGGAGACTGAAGCTGGTTAAGAATATCGTTAATCACTGCGATATCTGATTCAGTGAATTGACGATCTTTTTTAATTGATTGAACGTTGATTGTACCAATAACAGACCCTTCGAACATGATAGGAAGACAAAGCTCTGCTTCTACTTTTTCATCTCTTAGACCAGTTGAAGCGATAGGGTCTCTTTTAACTGAATTTGAGTAATAGGCCTTCTTCATGCGGGCCACATATCCAGAAAGGCCTTGGCCTTTGTTTAAAATTTTGGCAGCGTCTAGTGCGTGACCATTTTCAGCGATAAGGCGAGTACAACCATCTGAAAGGACTTCAAAACCAAGAACTTTATGCTCATTCATTTGACCTTGAACAAAACCAGAAAGTTTTGAGAAAAAGACAACTTCGTCTAAATTCGAAAGTAAAACTGTTGAAAGAGTTGCAAGTTCGTTTTGGATAGAAGCTGTGTTCATGTTGTTCCCCTTTACACTTATTGCTTAATTTTGTTTAAAAATTACACAGTGCGTTGATGTGGAGATATTACATGCTGCCTGAATTTTTTACAAGACTATTTTGATGCGGTGTTTAATTATTCTTCATTTTTTTCTGTGATTACGGTAGGTTAGTCCACTGAGGGGAAAAGCAGTGGCCAAAATTCTGGGTTAATTGCCCTAAAATCTCACCCTCCCTGTTCATGATGTAGATATCTTGAACGGCCTTAGAACGACTTATCATCTTTTTAGAAGCAAATATGATGAATTCACCGTCAGGGGAAAAAGCGGGCTCCTCATTGGAGCCAAAACCCTTGGTGAGCCTTACGAGGTTATTTCCATCAGCGCCAATTCGATAAAGATCGAATCCATTATCAACCCATGAAGTAAAAACAATTTCTTTTCCATCCGGGGAGAATCTTGGAGTTGCATTAAATTGCCCTACAAATGAAATCCGTTTCACATCTTTCTCGGTATCAGCTGGATTCATCGTGTAGATGTGAGCTCTACCTGGTCTATTAGAGAGAAAAGTCATGAGGGAGCCGTCTCGAGTGATAGAGGGATCTACGTCATCACTATAATGAGACGTGATTTTTCTCATACGAGTTGAACCAATGGCCATCTCATAGACATCCGCATTGCCACTGAACGAAAGAGTGAGATAAATCGTTTGCCCGTCAGCACCGAAGATCGCTCCAGAATTAATTCCCGGTCGATCCGAAACAGTAGAAACTTTCTTAGATCTTAAATCCAGTAATTTGAGATCAATATTTTTAATGAGCCTCGTTCTGCCATTGGCGTACTCTTTTTTTTGCGCAATCAACGAGAACATCATTTTTGAGTTATCTGGGGAAATAGATGGAGACAATACAACGGAATTAAAATTTGTCAGCTTATCCACTCTCCTGCCGTCAAAATCCATGATGTAGAGTTCTTTCATAGTCTCTCGATAAGAAGTGCGGTCGGAAACAAAAAAGATCTTTGAATTAAAAATAGAGGCTTTACCAGTAATAGATCGATAGAGAGCGTCTGCTACCTGATGTCCCACCGCCCGAAGATTTTCAGTCTTAAGTTTAAACTTTCCAGAAAAAATTTCTTTTTTTGTGAGGATAGACCAGACCTTGAAGTGGGCTTCAATACCAGAACCAGTGCCATCTTCAATTTTTGAAGAAATGAAGTATGTCACTCCACCAGAGGCCCATTTTTCTATATCCGGAGACGAATAAGAATTTTTACCCTTATCCAAATAATCTACCGGATTAAACTTATGCTTATAAAAGATAAAATCGTTTCTTAAGAGATCAATTAATTCGGCCCCTAGTCTTTTCTGATCACCTGATAAATCAACTAGCTCAGGATCATCGATGACAATTTTATCTTTATCTTGTTCGGCCTGACCAACAGCGATCACAGCATCTTGAGCAAAAGTTTGGAATGAGAAAATGATGGTTATGATCAAAAAAATTAACTTCATATGTACCTTTAAATAGGAAAACCTAAAATGATTCCAGAATTCACTAAACGAGAACCAACCTCAGTCGAAGGTTTAGGAAATTGAGATTCTCGAATTGCTTTTTCAGCTCGCGCATCAAATTCCGAGACACCAGAGGATTCTTGAAGCTCAAGTTTAATCAATTTACCTTCGGGTGAAAGATAAATTTTTATTCGACATCTCAAATCTTTACCCAAAAGATAACTCGGTAACTTCCAAAAAGGCCGAATAACTCCAGGAATATTTTGAACGTAAGCCGAAAACTCAGAGTTCTCTGTATCAGAGTAATCCCCAACCAAAGCCGAACCTTTAGATAATCTATTCCCTTCAATGATGAGTGATTCTAGATTTTTATTTCCCGCCCCAGTTTGAGTTCCTTTCTTTTCCGTTTTTGCAGAAACTTTTTGACTAGAATAATCATTTAATAGATTCAAAAAGGAAGCCTTTTTTTTCCCTTCCTCTTTGATGACTAAATCATCTTTTTTAATAACATCGTCGGCCTCGGCCCGCGTTTCTTCTTTCTTGCCTTTAACAACCTCAGGTTTTGCCTCAATGACGGGTTGTGCTTGCATCTTTTTTAATTCTTGAATGGTGAATTTCGGCATCCCAACCACATCCACTCGAACAGATGATCGAATAATTTCAACGTCATTATATTTAAAAAACTTTTTGACGATTTCACCACCGGAGAACAGAAGAGCAAAAAATAAAACATGCGCTCCGAGCGATATAAGAAAATTCTTATTAAAGTCTCGGTCCAAAGTTTCCACTACTTCCCTTTCTCCACTTCTGTGACGAGTGCGATGTTACTGACTCCCGCCTTCTTTAGATTCGCAATCAATTTAGCAACTTTCTCATACCTTAAATTGTAATCGGCCCGAACATAGACGACATCCGTCTTGTTTTGCTTAAATTGCTTCAGGATTGCCGGAACAAGTTCCTTTGAAGAAACGACTTTCTTTCCAAGATAAAATTTTTCAGTCTCTGTAATTGAGAGAATAACTAATTCTTGCCTTAGTCCGACAGAACTAACTTTTTGAGTTTTAGGCAACTTCAAATTAATTCCACTAAAAAGCATCGGCGCCGTGACCATAAAGATCACAAGTAGAACAAGCATGACATCCACAAGAGGAGTCACATTAATTTCCGAAACAGGCCCCTTCTTACCAGACCCCATGTTCATACCCATGACTACTGATCCTTCTTAATCAAAATTGTTCTTTCAACTAAGTTAAGAAAATCCTGTGAAAAAGATTCCATCTGCGAATTAATACGAGAAATTTGATTGTTGAAAAGATTATAGAAAACTACCGCAGGGATAGCAGCCGCGAGACCAACCGCTGTTGCCACAAGTGCTTCTGCAATACCAGGAGCGACTGCTTCAATACTTCCTCCACCTTGTGAGAGACCAGAAAAAGCATCGATAATTCCCCACACCGTTCCAAAGAGACCAATGAATGGAGTAATCGAACCAATGGTTGCAAGAAGTGAAACCTTCAAATCCATTTTTTCATTGGCGGTATTGTATCCGGCCTTAAGAGCTCGCTCAAGAGATTCAAAACCATGTGCTGCAAAATGTTGAGTAAAATTACTTTTCCCTGACTGATTTAGCTTTTCAATAATTTTATTCAGCTCTTCAAAACCCCTTTTGAACATGAGACCCATCGTAGAATCTGTATTCTCACTGGCTTCCTTATGAATATCTGAAATGGAATTACTTTTCCTAAAGAAATCGGAAAACTTATCGTTGGCCTCATTAACCAGCTTCAACTGCTTATATTTTTCCCAAATAATCGCCCATGAGTAGACTGAAGCGAGAACTAGGATGAGAAGAACAATTTTAACGACGAAACCAGACTCCCAAAGAATTTGCCAGATATTTAAACCATGCATTTTAGACCTCAACGCACGAATTTTCGTGCTCCTGAAATAATTTGATCGCGATATTTATAATAAGAAAAAGATACCATCCAAATAACTGCTAGAAAAGGTATTGCAAGTTTAGTCTTGATGCTAAAGGGTGAAAAATCGTCACCCCAAACCGGATCGAGTCCAAAAAAAGACCCCATAGGGGCAACAAAAATCACCAACAAGCAAACGACATTACTCCAATTCTTAAATGACTCTCCACTTAGAAGTAAAAGGGCCGTGAAACAGAAAATGACATAATTTAATAAATTATAGTAATCAGGAACACAAAGCCTGAAACCGATTGCAAAAAAGACCGTATAAAAAAAACCGAGCCAAAATGTTGAAATCTCCTCATCTTGATTCAAAACATCATGAAGATAAGCAATCACAACAAATTCAATCCCAAAAAATAAAAATAATCCAAAAAAAGAAGTCAGATAGTAATACCAGTAACCCAAATTTTGCTTGGCAAATTCAGTTTGAGAGAGAGCAAGGTAACTAATCACCATAAAAAATGAAATCACTAATGCTCTGTGCTCTGGCCACTTGAGTAATTCCTTGGTCAACTGCTTTACTGTTTTCATCTCGTATAAACGAACTCTGAACCACCGATTAATCAACAACAGTGAAAGCGACTTAGAAATGATAAGAATTTCCCAATGATTATTATGCAACCAGGATTCGACGATTGAGATTTCATGATTCAAAAGGAAGTGAAAAAAAACGCCTGAAGAACTAAGGATAATAAAGATAATAACAAATAACATCTGAAAGGAAGCGTAGTAACGAATATTTTTAAACAAGTAATTATCAAACATCACAACACTTTTTCATCTGGGCTGAGCCACTTAACCTGCATTTCAGGAGATGGGTAAAGCTTAATATATTCTTTGAACTGAATATTTGTCTTTAAGAAACGATCCATTTTACCAAGAAGTCGAAAATAAGCATTCCAAAGCTCTGGATTAGATTTTAAATAAGCGTCCATTTTTTTTGTCACTTCAAACATTTGTTGAAAGCTGTAACCTTTTTCATTTATTTGAGAGCTATAATTTTTGAGCAATTCTTCCACAAAAGAAATGTCTGGCTTAGCACCCTGAAAATTAGAGCCAGCAATTTTGGTTAATTTTTCCGTCGCTACACTTTTCTTGAAATATCCCAAATCCAATCTTAAAAAATCCTCAAAAAGCATCAATGAAATCTCAAGTTTCGATAAATCCATCATCCGAATAAAGGGAACCGATATGATTAATACCACCTCTTGATTTCCAGGCAATGCGGCCCGAACAATATTTGGACTATTCACCAACAGAATCTTGAACTTTTTTTGATAAAATCCCAAATCTTGCATAAGAGTTCTAAAACTTTTATCAATACCGTAATCAGGTTTTTCAAAATCCCAGTCTAATAATTGCGCATTCTTAATGAGCCAATATTCAGTGGTAAAGCCCCAGATCTCATCTTCTGAAGGATACATGTATCGACCAGTTTCTACCTTCGCCTGTTCTTTTTTTAAAATTTGAACCTGCTTTTCTTTTTTCTTAGCTGCTTCTGAAAGCCCATCCTGCATGAGAATTTTTTTTATACTATTAAAGTTAACAACTTCGAGTTCTTTTTCCTCTTGAAGTTTCTCAGATTGAGAATAGACAGAAAGAGATATTAAACAAGAAAACAACGCCAGCATTTTCATATTACTTTACCCTCGTTTCACCTTGGATAAATTGATCGTTTAATCTGCCCCAGTAATAGAGTTCGGAGAGATCTAAATTAAAGGCATCAAAAAATCTTGGGTACTTACCTTGAAAACATTCTGGTCTTTTGACTGACAAGAACTCTTTCCTAATAAACCCTCTATAGTCTGCAACTTGAACATAGGCCCACTCCTTACTCACTGAGATTTTTGAACTCTCAATAACCTTCACTGGATGGGAACACTGTATCGTTGTTAAACTAGCAGAAGTTCTGATTGCTGATTGATGAACATGTCCGAACATAGGATTAAAATAGAAAGTCCCAACAACTCTTTCATCTGTTGAATTTGTATCCGCAAATAATAAGGATGGAAGTAAAAGTAGCCACCACATCTAAACCTTCCACCTAAATTGAATGGTCTCCCAACTATGGCACTGAGGACATCGCCAAAAAATTTCATCCGAATTATAGCCACATTGAGAGCAATAATGCCTTGTGAGTGAACTATGAAGATTATTTAGTAATGATTTGGTATGAGACAATGCTTCTTCAGTCTTTCCAATATCTATGAGGATTTTTATATACTCAATTTTTAATACATCTGACTGACCTTGATTTTTCATCCAGTCATCAAGTAAATGAAAAGCATCACTTGTTTTTTTCAAATCTTTTAAAAGACGAATTTTCGACAGCACAACAGAAGGAGAATTCATAAGATCAATATCATTAATCCCTAAAAAATAATCCTTAAGTTGATTAAGCCTTTCTTTATACTGATCGATTTGTTGCAACTTAGGATTAAATTGATCTAAAGAAACAAAAATGAAAGTTGCATACATGGGATGCTCTTTCAGTAATTCCATCAACAAGCCATTGGCATCTTCCATTTTTCCTAAAACCAAAAAAAGCCTAAGCCGAAGGATCTTCGCCGATACAGAGGGTGCAAATCTAAAGGCATCTTCAAGTTCTTCCGCGCACGCCTTGAACTGACCTTTATCAAATAGAGCTTTCGCTTTTTGAACGAGAATGTGAGAAATTGTTTCAGACTGATTCTCCTGACCAACCTTTGAGAGCATGATTCTATAGTTGTAGGCCTGATCCCAGTCTTCAATGTCCTCATAGATTCGACAAAGTGAGTGAATAACATCTTGTTGATCGCGATTTATTTTCAAAACATCTTTATATGTTTCAACCGCCTTATCAATAAATCCACCTTTATCAAAATCAAGAGCAAGCTCTTTTAGCGCCATTAAGCGAGTAGATTCAGAGATACTTTCTCTTGCAATTAAAGATCGATGAATTGAGATTGCTTTTTCTATTTCACCATTTGATCGAAAGAGACCGCCTAGAGCGAAATAAGTATCAATTGTTTCCCGATTAAGATCGACTGCGTTCAAAAATTCTTTGATCGCGAGATCTTTATTACCTTCAATCAAATATTGAGTTGCATTTAAAAAGATACGAGACTGTGCCTCAAAAATACTGTTGCGGTATTTTTTAGAAAGCTTTACTCCCTTGTCTCGCTCAATCACATAATGATAGAGAAGAACTAATGTCGTAACGACTGCTACGATGGTTAGTAGATGGTTCTTTCCCCAATCCAATAGAAAGGCGTAATCCACGAAAATCCCTTACATTTGAAATTTATACGCAGGTGCTGTTTTAGGCTCTAATTTCGTTTTAATTAAAGAAAGAGCATCCTCTCCCTCTTGAAGAAAATCAGACAGAGAAAACTTTTTCCTCTGTGGTTTTATAAAACGTAAACCAAACTCACCTTTGAGTTTTAAATCTTTATGGATGGATCTACCGGCCGCCCAAAGACTTCCGATTTCATCAACAAGGCCAAATTCTTTTGCCTCAGTTCCGTGGAAGATCTGTCCTTGAGCAAGCTCAGTGATATCCTTTTTTAGACGATCCTTACGAATCGCAGAGATGTCATCCATAAATTGCTTATGAGTTCCGGCCAACAGATTATTTAAGTACATCCTCTCCTCATCGGTCATAGGACGAGCAGGATTTCCAATATCTTTATAACGACCGGCCTTGATCGTTTCGGATTTATATTTTGCCCATTTAAATAACTCTGAGAGATCCGCCATCTGCATGATGACACCAATTGAACCGGTTAATGTTCCTGCATTCGCCCAAATCTTTCTACAGGCTGCACCGATATAGTATCCACCGGAAGCAGCAACGGTTCCGAAAGAGGCATAGATAGGTTTAACCTGATCTATTCTTTTAACTTCTTCGTAAATTTCTTGTGTCGGAGCGACTGCACCACCGGGAGAATCAATTCTTAAAATGATGGCCTTAATGTCTTTTTCTTTTTCAGCAGCAAGAAGCATCTCAATTGTTTTTTTCGATTCCATGATTTCATTTTCGATTGAGATGACTGCGATAGGAGAATTCTTAGACTTATCCAAGAGTCCCTCTCCCATTGAAGTTGATTCCTTCAATTGAGAAACGGTATAAAAAGCAAAAATAATAAAAATAAAAAAGAGGACAGTGACAAGAATAAAAATGCCAACAATCCCTTTGGATCTTTCGCGACTCAAGAGAACTCCTTCCATAGGTTTCAAGAGTCTAAATTATAACTCAAAATTGTTAGAAAAAGGAATTAATAGCGACCTAGGTAGACGCAGGCCTCTTCTTGCTTTTTGATTTGATCTTTTAACCAGCTCGTGGCCCCAAGTCGTGCCGTCTTTTTTATTCGGTTATATTCCTGAGTAAACTGCCCTGCGATAGTGGCATCCTCAATGACAATCAGGGTTTCATCGTTAATGTAGTTGGCCGCATCAGACCAATTTTGTGAACCGACAATCACCGTTTTATTATCGATAATTCCAAACTTATGATGAAGCACGTCACCACTTGGTAGAGATGCCATTCCAACTTCTTTTGCTGGATTTCTCCAAGGATTATTATCAGGTTCAAAATTACATTTTTGGTTAAGCATTTCTAATCCAAGAAGATCGAGAAGTTCAGAGTAATCTCTGTAGGCAAATTTTGGTTCAATAATCACACCAATATCTACGCCTTGGTTATGTCTCTTTTGCATAGCATCTGAGAGTCTTTGATCAGAGAAAACAAATAAAGCTGCGTTGATTGAAGTCTGAGCTTTCGCAATATGAGTCGCAGCTAAACCATTCACAGATTCTTCCCAACTATATCTTTGGGAAGTAGGTGAAAACTGAACAGTAATTTTTTTACCTTTTACTGAGGTGGTCACAGGACCACGATAAGTTTTATTGTGACCAAAATTTCCGCGACGACCATTCCCCCACAATTGAGAAAACTCTTCCGTGAAAATTTTAGAAAAAGCCGATGACTCTACCACTGTCATGGAGTTCGCATTTCCTCTTGAAGAAGAATTCAACATATCTCCATGAATGCAGCTCAACGTGAAATTAGCAGTACTAACGACTGTCACTTTTCCATCTACAACCATGAACTTATGGTGCATTAATCCTGAACCACTTGAGTTATCAGACGTATCATCCATCATTTTAATTTTAGCCGTTTGAAGCATATAGATAGCGTCTCTCGCTTCAAGTTCTTCTCTCTGGATGCGCCCATCACGGTTCATATCTATTAGGGCCTTTAGCTCTGTTAGCTTAGAAGCCTCATACTCTCCCTCTGTATTCGGATCGCGCTGAGAAAGAATATTAAAATTATAGTCATGCTCTAGAACAATTCTCACATCGACACCCTCTTTCTCTTTCTCGATGAGGGCCTTTGCAAGAAGAGGTAAACGTATTTCTTGCACGGCGATGAATATTGATTTTTTAGCAAGAGAGATTTCTTTAAGAAGAACTGCTTCCAAATTATCACCACGACGAGTGATATTTCTGTACGGATCTGTGTAAGAATTCAGCGAGTTTTGGTTAAAGTAGACTGAAACATTGGCCATAGCACTTGTTGAAATAAGTGAAGCGATAGTCAGTGCTTTTAAGAACTTCATTGAAACCCCATCGTTTTTAGGACGATTGCTGTAATATATAAAAACAACTAATACTGGAGTTAAACTGTCCTAATATATCGAGTAATTGTCATCCAAAAAATGCTTACAAAGTCAAAATCCATTCCTTTTTACTCAGTCTAACTTATTGAAATTATATGTGGTTTAGTTTTTTTAATTTCATCCGACAAGAACTAAAGAGGCTTCCTTTAGAGGCCTTCCAAGATAAAGAGGGTATTTCAATGGTTAAAAATTTAATTTTATTGGCTTTTCTCACTTGGGTCACTACTTCGTACGCAAAACAGGATCATTCAATCGTCCATGACTCAATGATTGATGCTGAGAAGTATAAAGTTGAAAAAGCAGTTGAGGAACAGTCTGCTAAACGTTCTTTAGCGGGTTCAAAAATTAAAAAGAAGAAATTATCAGTGCCGGGTGATGAGGCTTCAAAACCTGAAACTAGTGAGCTTGATTCTGAAGTACGCTACTGGCAATACTCGGAATAACCACGGGCCTATCTTTGTCCCAGAGGTTCACCTTCTCAAATTCGCTCTTGAGCTGACCGCAAGCAGCAAGAATATCGCTACCCTTCGTCGTTCTAATAGTACAAGTAAAACCACGTTTAATCATTTGGTCTAAAAACCACATAATTTTTTGTTCAGAAGGTCTCTTGTATTTTGATCCTGGAAATTCATTAAATGGGATGAGGTTAATCTTAGACTCTTTTGAATTAAGTAGATTCGCCAAGGCAAGGACATCTTCCATTGTATCATTCATTCCATCTATTAAAAGATACTCATACGTAATTCGTCGATGGGCCTTAAGAGGAATGAGTTTAATCGCTTTAAACAAGCGCTCTAAATCATAAACTTTATTAATTGGCATGAGTTCAGTCCTCACGTCATTTCTTGCTGAGTGAAGTGAAAGAGCAATATTTACGGGAGGAAAATCTTCAGCAAGCTTTTCAATCGCTGGCACAAGTCCTGAAGTCGAGAGAGTAATTCTTCTCTGACCTAAGCCTAATCCTTTTTCACTCATAAAAACGAGTGTTGCCTTTCTCATATTTTCAAAATTATGAAGAGGCTCACCCTGCCCCATGTAGACAATGTTAGTTAATTTTTCATCCGCATTCACATGATCCATGAGCCATTTCTGGATGGTGATGTACTGAAGGACAACCTCGCTCGTTTTCAAATGGCGCTTCAGGCCCTGAGTTGCTGTATGACAAAAAGTACAACCAACGGCACACCCAACTTGGGATGAAACACAAAGAGTGAGGCGATCGCGGGCGGGAATGGCCACAGCCTCAACTGTCTGACCATCAATGAGTTTGACCAAAAATTTTCTCGTACCATCTTTGGATAAACCATTCCAAACAACTTTCAGTAAACTAAAGTCGTAATTTTCTCTAAAGAATTCTTTAGCGGCCTTAGATACATTCGACCACTCTTCAGGGTTATGAACCCATTTTTTATAAACCCAATCAAACATTTGAGTTGCCCCAAATGGGGAAAACCCCTTCTCAACGAGAAGTGTTTTCAGGTCTTCGTAGGTAAGATCAAAGAATGATGGTTTCATATGTGGGGGTATAAGTAAGTGAATGAAAGTCATTTTGCAAGAAAAATGGCTCCCTAGGGCGAAGATTACAATAACCTATTAAAGCATTTATTTTCAATAACTTAAGAAAGCTTTAGAACGTTGCAATTCCCTTTGGCCGGTAAGGCATAGGAGAATCTTCTAGCAAATGGAGGACCTATATGAAAATCCTATCCCTGGGCGTTCTTCTCTCATTATGCTTTTCTTGTAATGACGGTGAAAAAAAGACTCAGAAACACGAGGACAGAAAATCTTCACCCTATCAGGAAGTGATGCCCGAGAAGGGAAGAAGATAATAAGTTTTGTGGATTTAGGAAAACAATTTAGAAAAGAGACCTTTTTTCTTAGCACTGTCGTTTTGGACAAGCTCTCCATATTTCTCAAACAAAGCTTTAAAGGATTTAATGTCTTTTGCACCATCTAAACCGATGTTGTAGTCTTGAACGGAGATAAGACGAACCTCAAGTTCTCCAATTTCTTGGCATACTCGCAAAGCAAAGATTTTTAAATCGTCCAAACTTAAAAAAGTTAAACGCTCATGATCCGCTTCAGGAACAGTTTTGGACATTTCTTTTAAAAGATTTCTATCAATAAAGCCCGATTCCGAAAAAAAATAAACAACGCCATAGCTTGCTGGCCTGAACTCGGTATCTTGATTTTGAGATGTTTGAAAATGGTAAATCAGTTGAAGAGACATTATCGTTCCTCGTAATGGCCAAAATCGAGAGCAATCTTACCATGCGGCAGAAGTTCAACATCAACTCCATGAGAGTTAGATTTTGCATTGGCCCTCGTTGGATCGACCATTTTCATAAAAGCAAAGTTTTTGTTTGTTTTTATAGTCACCGTCTTTTTATAGCTTGTGGGATTATAAATATTCACTCTTCTCACATCTAAATATGATAATTCATGGCTCGAAGTTCCCCTAATCCTCCACATCGTAAAAACATCATGATCCATTTTAATTTCTGGCTGTACGAGATTTAGGAATTTAAATATATGACCCCAGAATTTTTCTTTCGCTGGATTTTCGTGCAACTTTTCTCCCTCAAAAATGATAAGTTTCCCCTCTCCTAACTCACATAACTGTGTCGGAGTCATGTAATTTACGGATTGAATTTTCAAATTATTTTCAATCAAAAAAATTTGTAACTTCTTGTCTAATCCTTCCCCCAAACCTGTTTTATCTAATAAAACAGTTTGCCCCATGAGAAATAATTTTAACATTTGAGCAAAAGTTGTGCGATCGAGTGAAGCTCCAACAAAGATTTTCACTTTTTGATGATGAGAATCAATCCACTCTGGGGTGAAGGGTAATTTTTCCTGAACGTGATATAACCATCTAAAACTTTCGTCTAGATATGAAATGAGTCCACTTTTAAGACATTCAGTTTGTTTCTTGTGATTAAATATTTCAATGACTCCAAATGGTTTAAATTCTTCTACTAATCCAGAATTATAAGATTGATAGTTATATTTTTCCTCAATTTCCCTTGGACCAAAATGCTCACCTAGAATCCAGCTTAAGCACTCCTTCTTTTCATCTGTAGAAAGAAGAGCACTTGATATCCAATTAGAATTTACGAAGTGATAAAAAATATCTCGAGTATATTCCAGCTGAGATTTACCTGAAGAAATGGATCTCAAAATTGTTTCTCGCGGTCCTGAACCTAAAGAGACAATTTTTCGAACTCCCATCCAAAAAGGGCCCAGAGCTGCTTCAGCAGTTGTGACGAAAAGATCACTGACTTCTTTTGAAAAATTTTCTTTTAGTTCATTTTCAAGAAATGGATTTGTGAGCTCAGTGCCGTCGGGGTGATTTTTCTTTAAATAGCGTGAGAACCCCTGCTCGAAGGCAAAAGAAGAGTCTTCAAAAAAAGAGTTAAGCTCGCCCTCTTCAAAGTAATAGAACTGAGCACCCCAAACAGGAGATTTAATTTTATTAATTCCTAAAAAAGTTCCGAATCCTTTAAGAAATTCTGTAAAAGCTTGAAAGATTTTTGGTTCAAAAAAAGAGTACATCTTGTTTAAGTTCATCTCGTTATCTAAAACGGCATAATGAACACCGCTTCTTGCCACAGCAAGGGTCCGTGCCGCAAAAGCGGGAGCTCCTCCATTCGGCAAATGGGGAGCTGCTGTCAAAGGAAGAATCCAACAAAATTTACGACCATGGTGCGTCAAGAGTCCTGTGAGTCTTAGTAAATCTCTTTCAGGTAGAGTGCTACCAAAATCCCAACTTCCCGGATTATCGCCGTGAAACCCCCAATTTAGAGGGATAAAAATGACTTCTTCCTTAGGAAACTGGAGAATCCGGCTTTCCCATAAGGCCGCTGAGGTTTTCCAATAAAAAAACCATTGCTCCCCAGGTCGCACGGGATCAGAATGTTTAGCATTTTCTAAGTAGGCCACAGCTTATTTTAGCTCGATAATTATTAATAAGTGTATCAAAATAATGACGAGCAATTGGTTTATAAAAACTGATTTTTCCGCTACACTATGCTTCTACAAAAAGGATGATACTATGTGGTTTTTTACCCCAGAAGAAAAAGAGATTCAGAAAGTATGTCGTGATTTTGCTCAAAATGAACTAGCACCTTTTGCAGAGAAACATGATCATGATGAAACTTTTAATCTTAAAGCCTTTAAACACATGGGGGATCTTGGACTCTTAGGAATCACAGCAGATCCAGAATACGGTGGATCTGGAATGGGAGCGATTGCTGCCACAATTGTGATGGAAGAATTTGGAAAGGCCTGTGCAGGATCCACTCTCTCGTACCTCGCCCACACCATTTTATGTGTTAACAATCTTAACAACAACGGCTCTCACGAACAAAAATTAAAATACCTTCCAAAGTTAATTTCAGGCGAGCACGTTGGCTGCATGGGAATGTCTGAGCCAGGTTTCGGTTCAGATGCAGTTGGAATGCAAACGAAAGCTGTAAAAAACGGTGATTTCTACGAAATCACAGGAAATAAGATGTGGATCACAAATGCTCAATATGCTGATGTGGTTTATCTCTACACAAGAACTGGTCCAGGCAAAAAAGACTTAACGACCTTTATTGTTGAAAAAGGCACACCAGGATTTTCAGTTTCAAAAGAAATCCACAAAATGGGAATGAGATCCTCACCAACTGGAGAGCTTTCGTTCGATAAAGCGAAGGTCCCAATGGCCAATCGTGTAGGTTCAGAAGGTGATTCTGTTCATCACATGATGAAAAATCTTGAAATTGAGAGAATTACCATTGCTGGTATATCTTTAGGAATTGCTCAAGCGTGTCTCGATCAATGTGTAAAGTATGCAGGTGAAAGAAAACAATTTGGAAAGAATCTAGCAAACTTTCAACTTATCCAGAAAATGATTGCGGAGATGTATTCTGAAACTGAAGCGATGAGACGAATGCTCTACACTGTCTGTTACGAATACGATCATGGAGATAAATCAAATTCACTGGCGTCAGCGGTAAAACTTCAACTTCCAAAGATGGCAACCAAAATAGCACTGGATGCTATACAGCTTCATGGTGGTTACGGCTATTCAAGAGAATTCCCTGTTGAGCGGATGATGAGAGATAACAAGCTCAATGAAATTGGAGCTGGAACGAACGAAGTCATGATTATGATTATTGCAAAAAATTTATTAAAAGACGCTTTAAGAGAATAAAAGATGAATGAATTTCAAAAAGAACTCGTTTTTAACTTAAAAAAATTCTGTGAAACATCGATTGAGCCTCACATGGAGCACGATGATGCGAGTGGAACTTTTCGAAAAGAAATCTTTCAAGGCTTAGGAGAATATGGTGTGACGGGTATCACCATTCCAGAGGAATTCGGTGGAGCTGGACTTTCTTATATGGACTATTGTTATGCACTTGAAGAAATTGCAAAGACATCAGTTCCTTATGCGGTAACAGTTTCAGTCTCTTCTATGGTTCAATCTATCCTTTTAGAATTTGGAAATAAATCGCAAAAAGAAAAGTACCTCCCTGAGCTAACCTCTGGCAAAGAAATCGGAGCGTTCGCTTTATCTGAATCTCACTCAGGTTCTGATGCTGCAAACATGAAAACAACAGCAAAAAAAGTCGATGGCGGATACATCCTTAACGGAACGAAGATGTGGATCACTTCAGGTGGTGTTGCAAAAACTTATATCGTCATGGCACGAACTGGTGGAGATGGGGCCAAAGGAGTTTCATCATTCATAGTAACAGATGGAATGAAGGGATTCTCTTTTGGTAAAGCAGAAAAGAAAATGGGATGGAAGACCTCCCCTACACGAGAAATTGTTTTTGAGAATTGTTTTGTTCCAGAAGAGAATAGGCTTCTTGATGAAGGCCAGGGATTTAAAGTCGCCATGGGAGGACTTGATCGAGGTCGTGTTGCGATTGCAGCGATTGGTGTTGGTTGCGCTCAAAGAGCACTTGATGAGGCCATCAAATATTCACTCACTCGCCAACAGTTTAAGCAATCTATTTTTGACTTCCAAGGTCTTCAATTTATGCTTGCAGATATGGCCACTGAAACAGAGGCTTCACGTTTTTTAGTTCACTCGGCTGCTCATTCTCTTGATTCGAACCAACCAAATTCAAAACTTTGTTCGATGGCGAAACTTAAAGCGACTGACACCTCAATGAAAGTCACAACAGATGCAGTTCAAGTTTTGGGAGGCGTCGGTTACACATCAGAGTATCCGGTAGAGCGCTTTATGAGAGATGCTAAAGTTCTTCAAATCGTCGAGGGCACGAATCAAATTCAAAGAGTTGTTATAGCTCGCCATCTTAAAAAAGAGTACGAACATCATGCTTAATTGGAATATTCGATCATCACTTAAACCAGTATTAAATATCTCTCAGCAAAAAGATGCATTTGAGGATTACGAAAAAACAATTCATTCAGATCAGATCGGTTTCTTTCGTTTACCAAATACTCGTGATTTACTTCTTCAAAGCAAAAAAGTTTTTGATCTTTTTAAGCACAAAAAATATTTCATTCACGTAGGAATTGGGGGAAGTGCCCTTGGCCCCGAAATGCTTATTTCAGGACTAGGAAAAGATACAAATTGCCACTTCACCTTTATCAACAACATTGATCCTGATGATTTATTTAAAAAGCTTCAAAAAGTTAATTTAAAAGAGTCTATCATCTACGTCGTTTCAAAATCAGGTACAACTGCCGAAACAGTTGCCGCCATGGCGATTTTAATCAATCAATTAAAATCGCATGGAATTCATGAAGATTCTTTCAAGGATTATTTCGTTTTTTGTACAGATCCCGAAAAGGGTGAACTGAGAAAACTCTCCAAGGAATGGGGAGTTCATACATTGGATATCCCTTCTAATATTGGAGGGAGATTTTCTGTCCTAACACCAGTTGGGTTTCTTCCTGGATTTTTTGCGGGCATTGATAATGAAGCTCTTCTTCAGGGCGCTCAAAATTTTCAAAAAGAATTACTTCCGTCTGCTAATCCAAAAAGTTTTTATGAGCTAGCTTCCTGGATAAAATCACTTCATGACGACGGAATCAATCAAACCGTTCTTATGCCGTATTCCTCTCTCCTTAAAGATTACTCATCTTGGTTTGTTCAGCTATGGGCAGAAAGTTTAGGTAAAGAAGGTAAAGGCCTTACTCCCATCCCGGCCTACGGTGCAACAGACCAGCACTCTCAAATGCAGCTTTTTATGGAAGGTCCGAATAATAAGGCCATTTTTATTATTGAAATTAAAAATCATAAAACGAACTATTCCTTAAAAAATACTCTTAATTCCGAAAGCTTTAAGAATTTATCCCCCTTCTCACTCTCTGATCTTATGAAAGCGGAGCTTGAAGGAACGCTCTCTGCTCTTAAAGAAAATGATCGACATGTTGTACACTTGTCCATTCCCAAATTAGATGAGGAATCTATGGGTCAATTAATCATTTTTGCGGAATCCTTGACTGCTCTTGTCGGTAAACTTTTAAAGGTTAACCCTTTTGATCAACCAGGTGTTGAAGCGGGAAAAAAATACGCCAATGATTGGTTAAAAAATCACTAAACTAACCGATATGACAATATGTGCGTCTTGCTCAAAATGAAGCTCAAGCTTAGAATGAAATGCACCAAATAAAAGGTTTTCCGGAGAAGTCATGAGTGACGACAACAACGCAACAGTTGTAATTACAGACATTAGAAAGACACTTGCATCGATAGAAGAAGAGGCCAAGCAAAAGCCAGCTTGCTTACTCGTTGTTGGCGGTGAACTTAATGGTTCCATTTTCAATCTAGCACAAGGTGAAACTGTCGTTGGCAGAAACCCTGATTGCACAATCTCCTTAGACTTTCATGGTATTTCTCGAAAACATTTTATCGTTAATGTCTCGGAGACATCTGTAACTGTTACTGACCTCGGTTCATCCAATGGAACTTACCTTAATAACCAAAAACTTGAGACTCCAACAGCTCTCAAAAGAGCTGATGTTATTAAAATTGGTGCCATCGCCATGAAGTACTTACCAAAAGGTGATCCAGAAAGACTCACCTATGATAAGCTCCACGAAGAGGCAAACACAGACGGTCTAACGAAGTGTTATAATAAATCCTTTTTTAATAACCAATTAGAGACTGAAGTCAAAAAATGCAAAGTGACTGGAAAACCTCTCACTCTGATCATTTTTGATTTAGATCATTTTAAGAAATTAAATGATAATTACGGTCACGATGCTGGTGATTATGTCCTTAAAGAAAAAGCTCGTCTCATAAGAGAAAATGGCATTCGTCATGGTGATGTTTTCGCAAGGTATGGAGGTGAGGAGTTCTGCATTCTCCTTCCCAACACAAACTTAAAGCAGGGCTTTGAAATCGCAGAAAGACTTAGAAAGCTCGTAGAAAAACATGAATTTATTTATGACGGAAAAAGACTCCCAGTTACGGCATCTATTGGTGTTGCAGATTATCGCCAAGGAGTAAATAACGGAACGGATCTTTTCAAGCGAGCGGACTCATCGGTCTACAAATCCAAAGAAGGTGGAAGGAATCAGGTTAACTTCTACAAGGCTTAAATGCTTCATTCCTCCCCTCACATCGAACTACTCCCTGAACATCTTATTGATCAGATAAAAGCTGGTGAAGTCATTGAACGACCAGGCAATCTTATCAAAGAGATTCTAGAAAATGCTGTGGATGCTGGTTCAACAAGACTAGAACTTACGATTAAAAACAATGGACTTGATCTTATATCATTAACAGATAACGGGCATGGAATGAAGCATGCCGATCTTCCTCTTGCCTTTTCTAGACACGCAACTTCAAAGATTTCAAAATTTGAAGATCTTTATCGACTGAGATCTTTTGGATTTAGAGGAGAGGCCCTTGCCTCGATTGCAGCGATTTCAAAATTAAAATGTATCTCTAAAGATCTTAAATCTAGCTATGCCTCAGAATTAAGGATTGAAGGCGGAGAAACTAAGTTTCATGAGGAAAGAAGAACAAATCCATTCGATCATGGTACAGAATTAATTATTCAGGAATTATTTTATAATACTCCTGCGAGACTTAAATTCATTCAATCTCAACAAGCTGAGAAAACGTTCATAAAGAAAATTATTTTTGCGTTTATTTTATCTCATCCGCAAATTGAGTTTCAAATAAAGATAGATGATGCAGAAAAAGAGATTTATCCCTCTCAATTAGAATTAAAAAATCGTATCAACGATCTCTTCTTAAAAGGAAAAAGTTCTATTCTTTTCTCTCAGCGTTTTTATGAAAATAATGAACTTGACCTTTATCTCATACCCGGATCAATCAAGGCCCCTTTAAAGGTTCAAAATATTTATATTAATGACCGTTTTGTCTTAGATAAGCAGCTTCATCGTGTTATGTCGAATGGATTGACTTCCGCTTTTGGTCAAGATGATTTTCATTATGTTGCCCACTTTTATCTCCCTCCAGATTCGATTGATGTCAATGTACACCCAAACAAGACCATCATTAAAGTCATGGAGATGTCCAAACTGATTGGCCTTCTATCATCCACGATCAAGGATATTGCCTCAAAAAATACGACGATGACGAACTCTCTCCAATCTCATGGTAAAGATATAAGTAACGTTCAAACTGTACCATTATTAGAACCTTCATATGAAGTAAGTCTTCAGCAAGAAAAACAAAACTATAATATGGAGGGATTTTTCTCCCCACATCGCATACCTGAACAGGAAAAAGATCAAATCATTTGGATTGACTCATCTTTCTTAAAAAAAATCGAGAATCGTTTTTTTGCATTTTCTGCAGGAAAATTATTAGATCACTACGTAAATCGAAGATTATGTCTATCTTCCTCTCCGATACCTTTACTCGTTAGTGAACCTTTCTCATCGAAAGGCGTTTTATTGGATCACATCGGCCAATTAAATCAAAGTGGACTGGAGTTAGAATTTCTGGGACAGGAAACCATTGTTTTACGTACCATCCCAGATTGGATGAACGGCTTTCCTTTACGTCAAATTGTCGAGAATCTTATTCATAAAAAAAATTTATTCGCTGTTCAGATCTTACCTTCGGAGTGGTCTCAATCGACTTGGGAGGAGATGGTTGCTTTCTTTCCAATAGATGAACTTATTTCTCAAAAAATCACTATTGAATTAGGAAGTCTTCTTAAGGAAAAGCTTAAGTGAAAGTTATTGTTATTTCAGGGCCTACGGCTTCTGGTAAAACCTCTGTCTCTATTGAGCTTGCCAAAATGTTTGGTGGTGAAATTGTTAACTTTGACTCATTACTCTTTTACAAAGAACTCAACATTGGAACTGCCAAACCAACACTAACTGAGATGGGATCAATCCCTCATCACATGGTAAACATTAAAAGCATTTCCACACCAATAAACGCTGCCGATTTTGCACAGATGGCCTTTCCCATCGTTGAAAATTTAATCTCTCAAAATAAAAATGTCTTTCTTGTTGGTGGTAGCGGATTTTACCTACAGGCACTACTAAAGGGGATGTATGATTCACCAACGACTCCGCCCGAAATTTTAGAACGATCAGAACAATTATATAAAGATCAAGGTATTGATCCCTTCAGAAAAATACTATTAGAAAATGATCTTAAGAGTTATGAACGCTATCATCTAAATGATCACTACCGGATAAGAAGAGCGGTTGAACATTTTTGGAATACAGGATCTCCCCTTTCATCGGCAAGAGAAAGTAAAGACAGTTTAAATTCTCAATTAATGAAATCAACCATTCATAATTGGGATCTTCATCACATCTATCTTGATATACCCAAGAAAGAGCATCTCGCAATCATTGAAGAGAGATCGAAAAAAATGATTGAACAAGGACTTATTGAAGAAGTGAAAGACCTATTGACCTGTGGATTTACGGGACTTGAAAAACCTCTCCAGAGTATCGGATATAAAGAGGCGATTAATTATCTTTCAGGAAAATACGAATCCATCCATGAATGTGTAGAGCAAATGATTATCTCAACTCGGCAACTAGCAAAATCACAAAGGACTTGGTTTAATCGGGATGCGTTTAAATTTAATTTCAATCCACTTGAAGAAAGGCATCAAATCTTTCTTCAAGTGGAGAATTTTCTAAAAAAGACTAAGGATCTGGAGTAAGCGTTGTACCTGGTGTTTTAGGTAAATTTGGTATTGTTTGTTTTGGGAACTCACCAGTTAGCGCATTCAAGAAAGCAACAATATCTTGAACTTGATCCTCTTTAAGATCTGCATCAAGCTGAGTTTTTGCCATCACTCGAACTGCTTCATCTAAGGTTTTAACCTTACCGTTGTGGAAATAAGGAGCAGTGATTGCGACATTTCTCCAAGTTGGAACTCGCCAGTGGTTCTTATCTTCTTTCTTTTTAGTTACTTCATAACGGCCAAGATCTGAAGTTAAGTCATACATCTTGTCATATTTTGAGCCAGGGATCTGCGGAAATGGCTGATAATTTCCTTCACCCATCTTAAGTCCTTCGCCAGCAAAGTTCACTCCTGTATGGCATGAAGTACAACCAATTTCTTCAACAAGCTTCATTCCTCGAACTTGTTGGGCAGTCATCGCCTTCTTATTTCCTTTCATATATTTATCAAAAGGTGAATTAGGAGTGATGAGTGTTCTTTCATAAGAAGCGATCGCTTTACCAAGATTTCCAATCGTTGGTTCTTTTTCTTTCGGAAAAGCTTTTTTAAAGGCTTCAACATATCCAGGTATATTTTTTATTCTTTCAATCACAGCATCATGTGAAGGCATACCCATTTCGATCGGATTCGTTAAAGGTCCTATGGCCTGCGCTTCTAGTGATTCGGCCCTACCGTCCCAAAATTGAACCGAATGAAAAGCGGAGTTCCATACCGTCGGAGAACCACGTCCTCCTCTCTGGCCTCTTACACCCACACCTACTGGTCTGCCATCTCCCCCATCCAACATAACATTGTGACAAGAATTACATGAGACCGTTCCATCAACTGATAATCGAGGATCAAAGTAAAGCATTTTACCCAATTCGATTTTTGCAGATGATTGAGGATTATCGGCGGGAACTGGAGCTTTATCTGGTAGCGCCCTAAATTCCGCCATGGCGGAGATTGAACTCAGTGTCATAAAAACAAAGAGAGATTTTCTTAAGTGCATTTGACCTCCTACTTCTGTAAAATAAGCTATAACTAACTAGCTATTCTAATACCAATTCCAATAAGGGCAAATAGACAAATACTATCGTTCTATAGATAAAAACTATGATGCAAGTCCATGATAAACTTAAGGTTGTTGTGATCTCTGATGGAACCGGGGAGACGGCCTCTGCTATTACTCGCGCAGCCATGACACAATTTCAAGACAAAGAGATTTTCTTTACACGCTACAAGAATATAAGAACCAAAGAGCAGATTGATGCTATTTTTCAAGAGGCGGCGATTCATCACGATATTGTTGTCTACACCATCGTCTCAGTTGAGCTCAGGGCCTATATTGCTGAACTCTCGAAGCGGGATCATGTGCGGTCTGTAGATGTGATGGGACCTCTTCTCACTGTTTTTTCAAATTTTTTTGAGGCAGAGCCAAACTATCAACCAGGTCTTCTACATGCAGTGAATGATCAATATTTTAAAAGAGTGGCGGCTATTGAGTTTACCCTGAATCACGATGACGGCAGAAATATTAATTCACTGGAAGAAGCAGATGTTGTTCTCGTAGGCATCTCTCGAACTTCAAAAACACCTCTATCCATGTACCTCTCTCTAGAGGGAATAAAAACGGTGAACGTTCCCATTGTGATGGGAGTTTCTCTTCCTGAAAAATTATTTCAAATCGATCAAAGAAAAATTTTTGGTCTAACTATTGATCCCGATGAATTATTTAAAATAAGAAAAAATCGCCTCTCGCGACTAGGTTTATCCAACGATGAGGGAGATTATGCAGATATTTCTAAAGTGACTCAAGAAATTGAATGGGCAAATAAAATTTTTTCTGAGAATAAGAGGTGGCCAGTCTTCAATGTCACTGGGAAAGCTCTCGAAGAAACAGCTGCAGAAATTATCAAGCTATTAAATATGAGAAAAGTTAATCGATTTAAACAGTCCAAAAGATTTAGCGATAACAATACGGAAGAATAATTTCATTCTAAGAAATGCTTTTTATTTTCCTCAATTGTAAACTCCACTTTCTTTTCTGTTCCCAATATGGGGTTCACAACTTTGGCCTGATAAGAACCTTCTGGTACGGCCATATCCTTGAAAGGTAGATCCCTTTCAATCATTTGCCCACTTTCTTCATAAACTAATTTTGAACCAGCAGGATAATTTTGAGATGTCGTTAATAGACCGACACGGGATTTCTGTAACTCTGGTACGTTTATAACCGCAGAGTTATTCTCTTTACTTAATTTTACTTCCTTGGAGTATGGAAGGAAACCAGGTTTTTTTACCGTTACTGTGAGAGTTTTATCGAGCTCGGCTTGAATAGGTGTTCCCATGTATTCGTATTTTTTACCATCAACATAAACTTCCATGGCAATATCAACTCCACCTAAAACAATTTCTCCACCAAGTTCAGTTACTTTCTGTGGTAAGACAGCTTTTCTTTTTCTACTGGAGGAGGCATCGGAAGAGATGCTCCTTCCTTCTTTATCTCCATGAATCATTTTTTGTAAATTGAAACCAAAAAATTCTTCAATCAGATCAGATTGAAAATAGGCGGCACCAAAAAATGAGGCTGTTAAAAATAATATGACTTTAGGTAGACTAGAACTTTCTCGCTCGTCATCTTTAGAGCTCATTTCTCTTCTGACCATTCGGCTTGCTGTCTTTTCTTTACCTAAACTCTTAGAAGATGAGGAAGCGCTATTTTTTATGATTTTTCCTGGGACTCGATTCCCCTGGAGCGCCTCTTTTGTTAATTTTCTTGTACTACTTTTTTCTTGCTGAGGGACTTCAATTGCGATTTGAACAGGTGAGGTTTCAAGAGTGAGTTCGAATTCTTGAATTTTTTCTCTTTGAGGCTCACGAGAAGCAGTCGGACGTGCACTAGCGGTAACGTCAGATTTTTTTATCTTCCCAGTTTTACTTTCCTCTTGTTTTAAATCTTCAATATAAGGAAGAATATCAATTTTTCCGTAATCAACAAATCTCTCTTCATCCTTGGCGATTTCAGGTTTAAAAAGATTATTGGCAAATGTCTTTAAATCTGAGGCGTTAAAATCGGGATAGGTAGAATACAAAAAACGAATCAAAGCACGATTTAATTGATCGAGATTCTCATAACGATGAGAACGATCTTTCGATAACGCCTTCATTACTATCACATCAAGCTCTTTTGGAACGTGAGGATTTATTTCTGAAGGGGCAATAATTTTGCACGCCTGAATTTGTTTTAAGACAGCAAGATCATTACTCGCCTGAAATAACTTTCTAGAACAAAGCATTTCCCAAAGTGTAATTCCGACTGCGAATTCATCGTATCGAGCATCGAGCTCAAGTCCATCTAGGTATTCAGGTGCTAAATATGACAGCTTTCCCTTGATTGTGCCAGCTTGAGTGGCCTCAGAATTTGTATTGGCCTTGGCAATACCAAAGTCAATCACCTTAACGGCCCCATCATAGGTCAGCATAATATTATGTGGAGAAATATCTCTGTGGACGATATTGTAGGGCTTACCCGTTAATTTATCTGTAAAGGTGTGAGCATAGTGGAGCCCAAGACAAACCTGAGAGATAATATATGTTGAGATTTCAACAGGGAAAACAACTTTCTTTTCTTTCAAACGATCTAAGTATTGTTTGAGGTTGGCTCCATGGATGTACTCCATCGCTGTATAGAGTTGACCACTTACTTTACCATAATCATAAACTTGCATGATATTAGGATGAAGCATACCAAAGGTAATGTTTAACTCATCCTGAAACATTCGAACAAAGGCTTCATCATTTGAAAACTGAGGTTGAACCATTTTCACGGCGACCATTTTATTCGCCTGTTCACCTAAATAACGAGCGCGACAAATTTTTGCCATACCACCATCAACAAGATGGTCTAGAATCAAATATTTTCCGAATCGCTGAAACTTTTTATCGCTCATATTGCCTCAGTTACCTATCGGAATTCTGGAGATTTTCTAAAGCGAAATCGGGAATAATTGTTAAAATGCGACAACTATTTGAAACATTTAAGAAATGGTCCTTATAGACCAATCTCTAACTGCTTAAAACTTGGAAAGTTGATGGCGAGTTTACTAGTCCCAAGTCGGCTCGGCGATCGTTTACAAAAACCCAAAATTTTATAGTTTTGTAAACGCCAATCATGAGCAGATGGGTGACTCTTAAGGGAAGACGCAAAGTTATTTAAGACCACATCATCATAACCATTAAGTTTCATCTGCTCTCTAAAACTCACATGGGAAATTTTTGATGGATCCGCACTATAACCAGCAGTAACCAATAGTGTTTCACATTTGGTAAAGAATTCTTTTTCTTGTGATGAAAACCATTTCGCAAAGGGCGAATCAACATCTGCTTTCCATAGAAGAGCATCAAAATAGAGAGTCATCCCGTGGTACCAACTCATTCTTTTAAAGGTGAGTGCTTCGCTCCAGATTTCTTTTTCATACACTCCACCTCTTAATACGACTTTCCCTAAAGTGGTTTGGTTGTAGCTTTTATAAGCTGCACATCCAGAACCCAGAAGAACGAGAAAAATAAAAATTGATTTCATGGTGATCCCTTAAGAAGCTTATCTACCCAGACTTTCATTGTTTGAAATATATCTTGGCGATCAATTTCATTCCATAATTCATGATAATGGTCAGAGTATTTTATAATTTTAGTTAATTCTTTATCAATACCATGAGCAAAAAGCAGAGTGCTTTGTGAGTCGACAATCTTATCAGACCCGGCAATCAAAAATAGACTTGGTACTCGAAGGTAATAGGACAAACCAATAATTTTGGAACTTGCTTCAATCACTTCTTTGGCCATTCTTACACTAATAAATTTAGGTATAAGTGTATCGGTATCAAAATCATTAGCTCGCGCAGGATCTCTCGTTAAATCCTTCCCTGTATAAATCATGGGAATATGTAATTTGGGGGAGATCTTTTCTAATTTTGGTAATAGAGATGTTGAAAGGGGTGCTAGAACAGTTAATGGTCTTATGCAGGGGCTGGAAAAAATTAAACCATCAACAGGATATTGATATCCAGACGCAGGATCTAGCATTTTTGTTAATGTAATCAATCCGCCTAAACTATGAGCGAGAATAAATGTTTTTGTTAACGAATTATTTTTTGAGTGAACAAAGTCTGAAATTTTTCCAAAATCGTCGACATAAGTCTTGAAACTATTCACATAAGCTCTTGTTCCACCACTACGACCATGTCCAACATGATCAAAAGTTGTAATCATGACATCAAAAAAATTTTTTAATAAAAAATTTACGAGATCACTATGACGACCTGAGTGCTCCACCGCTCCATGGACTAGAAAGAAATGGATTTTTCCATGACCTCTTCTAAAATGCCGAACAAAAATTTCCGATTCTCCATCACTTGATGGAATCGAAGAATCTTCAGAAATAAGATTAGCTATTTTAGATGTCACAATTAATTTTCTTGTACGTATTTTTCAATGGCACGTTTCGCTTCATCAGAAAGTGCATGAAATCGAAATGAAAATCCTGAATTTCCTTCCAACATTCGAACAACAACACCTGCTGCAGTAAAATGATAATCAGTATTTTCTGGATGTACGTTGATCGTTATTTTATCACCAGAAGAACCTTTAAAATTATCGACGAGAATTTGCATGCCACCGATAGAGATATCTCTACATATTCCCTCATAAAGATTTTTATTATTTTGAATAAATAGTCTCGCAATAAAAGGTTTTCTTTGAGCGATTCTACGTTCAGACTCTTTGATCACGGGTGGTAATTCTTCAAAAATATCTTGATACTCAGGATAATCAGCTAAGATTTTCCACTCCTTTGAGCCTCGAATAAAAGCAAACGTTTTCCCATTAATACGATTTTCTTTAAAAAGTTGTTTTAATTGAGTCAAACTAAAGGGGCCGTAGTCACTTGTTGACTCTCCCCTATCTGCTCCGATCCTTACATATAAAACTCTGTCATCGGGTGCTAAGTCTTTTAAGGAAATCTCTTTTGGTTGCTGCGGTTTTATCTCTGGAGGTAAAGAGATGTCCGGAATTGGCAAAGCATCTTTCTTATTCAACTCATCTACTTCTTTTATCTTCTTCCAATTTTCAAAACCTTTTTTCCAAACAAAATCTTCGGATTTAAGGTCTTGATTAATGATCATTTGCTCTATCACTTCGATCGCAACAGGGCCCTGGCGGTTCCCTTTTTGTACGAAATACCACTTATCTGACATGCTACCCTCAACTCATTGAAATGATTATTAATTATAGTTTACTCCAAGCTCTTAAAATGGTGGGCCAAGGGAAAGATTTTCCTCATCTTTAACGACAACCAAAATAGTCGGGTCTTCCCCATAAAGTTAAAGTTCAGACACAAACTCACCGATTAGCTAAATGGAATTACCTTAAGGTGTGATTATGAAAATACAATGGTCGGTCTTTTTCTCTTTCATGTTTCTCCTCTCCCTCGTGGGTTGTGGGAGTGAACAGTTTGGTACAGTTCCTCGTTCGACCTCAGAAAGTGCTAGCCCGCTTCAAAGTTACACCAA